>ERZ773145.26-NODE-26-length-147334-cov-13.227419_pt1 | contig 147334 bp, 181 predicted proteins | sample MGYA00580848_ERZ773145 | MGnify/ENA primary metagenome ERZ773145 (study PRJEB29015, sample SAMEA2737858) | human gut metagenome | biome: human gut; feature: human-associated habitat; material: faeces | place: China | collected 2012 ... | reverse complement strand
CATCCGGCCAGTATTTGAATGGAACCCAGACGATTAAGGGTGACAGCAATTTGACAGCCGGTAACATTAGAAACGGTGTGAGTATTTTTGGAGTTTCTGGTACTTATGCGGGCAGCAGCAGTGGCGGAAGCGGAAGTGTGAGTTTACAAAGCAAAACTGTATCGCCAAGTGAAAGAACACAGACTGTAAAACCTGACAGCGGATACGGCGGATTGAGCCAGGTGACTGTAAATGCTATTTCGACTACATATGTGGGCAGTGGTGTGACCAAGAAAGCTGCTGCGACTTATACACCATCGACCAGTAACCAGACGATTGCCGCAAGCCAGTATTTAAGTGGTGCGCAAACCATTAAAGGTGATGCAAACCTTGTGGCCGGAAACATCAAAAGCGGTGTAAGTATTTTTGGCGTGACAGGAACTTATGCCGGCGGCGGGAGTTCCGGCGGCAGTGGCAATAACAATGTGGAGGCTTATGCTATTACGGACACCAACCCCAGCGTGAGTTTTAAGCGCACTGACGGGGCAATCAAGATTTGGGGTTACGGCACCATGACCAGTTCCAGCGGTTGGGGTGGGCAGTCTACGAGCCTGATCGCGTTTGAGGGTGACAAGTACCACAAGAGCGCCATGTACGGCGGCCCAAGCAGCACCAATCTGAGCTTAAGCATCAGTAACGGCAAACTCTCCGGCCTGCCGAGTGGATTATCCGCAATCAGCGCGATTGTAACGAGAGGTATATGATTATGGCAACTAATACAAAGTTGGACAGTTTGGTAATTAACTACCTGACACAAAGCCAATATGATACGGCTAAGACAAATGGAAAACTGAACGCAAACCAGATTTATATGACACCGGCGAACAGTACGAGTTATACATTGCCTGCGGCGACAGGTTCTACACTGGGTGGTGTAAAGATTGGCGATAATATTACGGTTGATAGCGGAAAGATCAGCTTGACAAAAGCAAATATCAACTATGCACTTGGAAACACCGATACAGACAACGCGAATTTTTCATTATGGAAATATAACAATATTATCGGAGGCTATAAGAATAGCGTCGGCACACGGAAGGCCGGATCATTTTCAGGCACAAATAATAACTGTATAGTTGTTGGAAATCATAACGACATGCAGCCCGTAGATTCCAATTTTACCACTGGTGTTGCAACATGGTTTACAAATGGTATCGCTTGTGGATGCTATATAAAGTCTTTTAACGACACTTCAAACGATGATCATATGTTTAACAATTTTATGATTGGGAATGGTTCTTCTTCAGCTACAAGTAATGCGTTCAGAATTACAAGAACGGGCAAAGCTTACGGTGGAACCTATTCTTCTTCCGGCGCTGACTATGCGGAAATGTTTGAGTGGCAGGACGGGAACCCTGATGGAGAAGATCGACGTGGCATGTTTGTGACGCTGGATGGGAAACACATTCGACTGGCAAACAGCAAAGATACTTACATTTTGGGTATTGTATCCGGCAACCCGACTGTGCTGGGCGATACTGCTGAGGACCAGTGGGCTGATATGTACGAGCGTGATATTTTTGGAGCATTGAAGCATGACAGCACCACAGAGAACGGCCTGGTGTTGAACCCGAACTATGATAATGACAAACAGTATATTGCCCGCGGACAGCGCAAGGAATGGGATGCTGTTGGCCTGATGGGGAAACTGGTTGTGGTGGACGACGGTACCTGCGAAGTAAACGGATTTTGTGCTGCCAATGATAATGGCATTGGAACTAAAGCAGAAACCGGATACCGTGTGATGGAACGGCTGGATAAAAACCACATCCGAGTATTTGTGAAATGAGGTGAGAAGTATACAACATGGCGACAAATACAAAGTTAGACAGTTTAGTAATTAACTACCTAACACAGAGCCAGTATGACAATGCCAAAAGTGCAGGCACTTTGAATGCAAACCAGATTTACATGACGCCTGCAAGTAGTGGATCGACTTATACGCTGCCTGCAGCGACAGGTTCTACGCTGGGTGGCGTGAAGATTGGCAGCAACATTACAGTGAGCAGCGGTACGATCAGCATTAGTAAGACTAACGTGACAAATGCACTGGGTTATACGCCACCTATGACTGATACCAAGTACACACTGCCAACCGCGAGTGCTTGGACTTTGGGTGGTGTAAAAATCGGGAGTAACATTACGGAGAATTCCGGCACGATTAGTTTGACAAAGGCGAATGTGACAAGTGCTTTGGGATATACACCGCCGACAACGGATACTAAGTATACACTGCCGACAGGTAATGCTTCGACTTTGGGCGGTGTGAAATTGAGTGATTCGACCAGTTCAACGAGTTCGACCAATGGTGGTATTGCGGCAACACCTAAAGCGGTAAAAGATGCGTATGATGCGAGTACAGAATGGGTGTCCTTGACTGTTTCGAGTGTGTATACTGTGAAGTCCGGCATTACGATGTGGGCGAATACAGAAAAAGCGTATCGCCGTGGCCGAAGAATATATTTAACTTTTAAGTGTATTGGCAATGTAACAAGTGATCCGGCTGGATTTATTCAAATTGGAACGGTTCAATCTTCCTACAGACCAAAAGTTAATACATATTGCCCATTTGGTTTGAACGTATCAACATCGGGTCAGATTTTTGGACCAGCTGTTTGCGTTATTAAAACTACCGGAGAAATTCTAGTCTACACAGGGAAAAACAGTACAACATTTGGCAATAATAGCTATGGTTGGACCACTAACGATGCAAGCACTATTTCGTGGGATCATTAAGCAAGTTGTGAATCAAAATCACTTTACAATACGATGGAATGTTAAAAGGAGGCTGATGGAAGATGCGGCTAAAGAATGGAGAGGTATGTTTTGGGTGGCCATTGGCGCAGCATGTGATTACGGCTGGCTGGAAATATAACAGTGGGGCGCTGCACAGGGCGATCGACTTTCGCGCTTTGGTGGGAACACCGGTATTTGCGGCGGAAGATGGAACGGTGCGCGTGGTTTACCATTGGAATGGGCGCGTGACGCAGGGCGACACCAACAGTTATGGCAATATGGTGAAGATTGAGCATACAGCGTATAAAGGCGGCAAGCTGGAAACGTTGTATGCTCATTTGAATTCTATCACGGTGAAGGTTGGACAGAAGGTGAAAACCGGCGAAGTGATTGGCTACAGCGGCCAGACCGGCAACTGTTTTGGTGCCCATTTGCACTTTGAGGTGCGCTGGAAAGGTGTGCGCGAGAACCCGCTATGCTGGCTGGATGATGACTTTAAGCCGGCCAGCAGCGGTGTGATTTTGTGGGCCAATGCAAACCAGCACAGTGTACAGGTGGACAAGCAGGAAGCGGCTGAGGAGCCGAAGGTTGAACCGGCAGTGAAAAAGACTGTGGCAAAAGCCATTACCCTGAACAACGGCAAATGGAATGTGCGCAAAGGTGCCGGAATGCAGTACCAGTCCATTGGAGTGATCAGCAGCCCGAATGCCAAGACCGGTAAGCCTGTTTGCATTGGATATGAGACGGTCGTGAACGGCTGGTTCAAAACGGTTTATGGTTATATCAGCCAAAAAGCGGTGAAGAGCCATACCTGAGTGCAGCCAAAGCAGGTGATTTTTATGAAGGAAAACTGGAGCCTGATGAGGTTCAGCAAAAAGATTATTGTTTTTACGATGGGCGCAACGATTGTTTACGCGATTGTTTACATGATCCTGTGTTTTAGAACCGGACAGTTACCGGAATCGTCTTTTAACATTGGGCTGTTTGCGGCAATGAGTGCAGAGAATTTGTGTAACGCCTGGATTAAGGTGAGGGAAAAAGTAGCGGAAGAAGAAAAAACAGAGGGTGACAATGCGCCCCTTTGTGATGAAATTTTTACGCCGATTGATGAGACAAGTGAAACGGAAGAGATTGGAGGTTAGGTATGGAACAGGGAATTGTATATATTGTGATGGGCCTGGTTTGCGTGGTTGCTTTTATGGTCGGCAAATATGTGATGCCGAACGCCCAGGAGACAGTAAACAAAGCGCTGAACCTGTTGAGCGGCTACCCGCTGTTGATGCAGTGGGGGTTAAGCGCCTGTAAATATATCAAGCAGTATTTTAACGATATTTCCGGCGAGGAAAAGAACAGACGCGCCGCAGAACTGATTATGGAAGTGGCCAAGCAGGCCGGCGTTACCATTACAGAGGAGCAGGCGCGTGCGATTGCCCAGGCGGCTTACGAGCAGATGAAGGCGGGTGAAGCTGCTGCCGGAGAGAAGGTGAACGCAGATGCCTAACCCGGTATTTACATTTACGGCGCAGGACATACTGACGATGATGCTTTCAGTTTGTGGGGCGCTGGTTAGTATTTCGGCTGCGATTGCCGTGGTGGTTAAGTTCAACAACTTTTTGAAAAAGCCAAACAAAGACCAGGATGCCCGGATAGACAAGCTTGAAGGGCGGCTGAAAACGGTGGAAGGGCGCTGCGACACGTTTGACAAACAGTTGGAGGGTGTGAAGAAGCACCTGAATAGCCTGGATGAAAGCATCAACATGCTGCTGCGGGCAGAATTTGCACAGCTGGGACACAACCTGAACGGCGACAATGTGGAGCAGATGCAGCGAGCTTTTGACGATATACAGGAGTTTTTATTTAAGCGTTAAGGTTGACAGAGCTTGCTACCCATGGTATATAATACAAGTAGAAGATTAAAGCTTTTATCAGTCTTCCGGCTAGTGGCAAGTAAATTTTACGCTTGAGTAAAAACAGCAAAGAATTATACAAACAGGAATAGGGAGTACCTTTGGTTTGAAACCTTGGGTGCTCCCTATTTTTTAGCAGGTTGGAAGTATCAATACAGTTCAGAGGCAGAAAGAACTTTAGCGGGAAGATCCTCGCGCTTGCCGGATGGGGTTGGTGTGGAGATGCTGACAGATATCGGTAGAGTTAATTTTACGAGTAGTATTATTTTTTTGGCAAGGTTCCGACATTTTTTAACGGCCTGCTTATCACGTTCCGCCCTACATTCCAGGCAGAAAGATGCACGAGGGCCACCGGTGAAAGTAATACCGCACGACTTACAAACATGAGATATCATGTGTGGTTTATGGACGGCTTGTCCACGACATGTGGGGCGTAAACGCTGTCTTTCTGCCCTTCAAACGAATCTCAACACCGAGCACAACGACGAAGTATGAAATTACCCCTTAAAATAAATCATTGACAGAGCATTGAAACAGCGAGGCAAGAGTTTGTGCTGCCTGAACAGTAGGTTTGCTTTCGCCGGATTCAATGCGTTGGTATTGGCGGGCGGATATACCGAGTTTATCTGCTGCCTGTTGGACAGTCATATTAGCGCGGGCACGCATGGCTTTGAGACCGATGGGCTTGATGTCCGAATACTTTTCGGCCTGGCCATGATAATAACCAAGAGCAAAGGCACCTTGCAACTCAATGGGAAGAATGCTGTTAAATCCGTTCTGAACGTCTTCCTCGGTAAGGGTTGAATATGTTTGGGTAATCAGGCGATCCAGCTCTGGAGAGATACGGTGTTCAGAACGTACACGAAGAATCAGCTTGGTAATTTCCAAAAACGGATACATGGTGGCGTTTTGGAAGCTATTTGTTTTTGGACCATCGTCGCCATAGACTGCTGTAGTTAGTTGATTATAGAGAATACCCATTGCAAAAACTTGTTCTGTAGCAAAAGCCATAAGAAAGTCTCCTATCCGCATGACGTTTAGTGTCGTTTCTTTGGTTATAGGATACGACGTTTTATGTCATATGTCAAGGAGGTTTTGAAGATTTTATTGGGTTCCCTATATTTCGCTAAATTAAGCTTTAGCGAAATTGTTGATTATTTTTTGTTCTTTTTGTATTCGGCCATTGCGTCTGCCAGGCGCTGTTCCCAACCGGCGTTATCATGCTGGATTTTCCCGTAAAATTCCTCCTTGGTTATTTTCCTGATAGCAACAGTATCTTCAAAATTGGCAGACGAACCAAAAGTAATCTGCTTGCGCTGAAAGCAAATATATGCTTTATATTCTCCGCTTGAGCCGCGCATGACGCCGTTTACGCCAGTTATACCCAAGAATGTGTACGCGGTTATTATTTGGTTGACGGGATTGATTTTTGTTGAATTGCCGGTATGTGGGGTGTATACTTTTTTGGTATATAGGTTTATGGGGTGTGAAACCGGAAAAACGGCCAATATGAACGGTTTATGAATTGATAGATGATACATGCGACAAGATTGAATCCGACCGGTGCTGGCTGCTGCAGCTATTACGAGTTTGTTTTACGCCGAAAACTGCAAAAAAATCAGACCCTCTCCCCTGCTGCCGATTGATGGGCAGAGCATTAAGAGCTGAACTACGAGTTTCTTTTACGGTGAAAAAGCGCAAAAAATACCGATTGTAATAAAGCCAGGATGGTATGGATAGGCGGCGCATGGCGGGACTTGAAGTTGATTTATGACCACCCATAGCCAGAATTACGAGTTTGTTTGACCAAAAGATTGAAAAAATATGGTTCAGACGACCAGATATGGATGGTTGATGCAGCGGAATGAACTACGAGTTTTTTTGATTTGAAAAGGCGTAAAAAAACCAGGGGCGGGACCACTCCCCTACCCGATCCGTTTGGCTTAAAACTACGAGTTTGTTTGACGAAAAGCGCAGGAAATAAAAAATTTAACGTGAATTACGAGATTGTTTGATGCGAACTGCGAGATTTTTTGACGGCAATTACGAGGTTGTTTGACAGCGAAAAGCAGGATCTTGCGTAAAAGAAACTCGTAGCATATGTAAAAGAAACTCGTATGTAAAATAAAAGAAACTCGTAGCTGGAATAAAAGAAACTCGCAGCTTGTGTAAAAGAAACTCGCAATATACCTTATATAATATAAATATAAAATATAAATAATAAATAATAATAAGCGCAAAAAATTTACTACGAGTTTTGTTTTGAAGAAAAGCGCAAAAAATCAGGCTTGACGAGCAGATGAAAATAGGGTAAGATAAAGATATAATGCGTTAGGTATACCCACCTGTGCGATGCGATACATACACTGTGATTTGGAGGTTGAGCTTGACATGGCGGACAGGCTATGCGGGCGAACAGAATGATGAAAGACCAAAAAGTAAACCGTGCAGGCACAGGAACGGCGATTACCGGAGAGGTGATGACGAACGAAGAGGTTAAGGCGAAAAAGGAGCAGGAAAAGAAGACCGGCTCCCCTTTTGCCGTTGGCTCTTACATCACCAAGAGCAATGACCTGATCCAGAAGACCAAGTATTCCCTGCCGCGCAACGAACAGAAAATTTTGTTCATGCTGCTTTCCAAAATCGACCAGAAAAATGACACGGATGCTTCGAAGTATTACACGATTACGTTCAGCGATTTTTCAAAGTTGACAGGTGTGAATGCGGAAAAGCCGGCCTATGTGGCATATTTGCAGCACACGATTGAAAATTTGGAGAACCGGACATTTTGGGTGCCGATTGCCCCGACCAAGTACAAGAGTATGAGCTGGGTACGCAAAGGTTCGATTATTGATACTGAGGGCAAAACCATCAGTATGCGGTTCAATGAGGATATCTGGAAAGACATTGCACAGCTGACAAGCAATTATACATCCTATAGCATTGAATACCTGCTGATGATGCAGAGCACCTATTCCATGCGGGTGTATGAGATCATCTTATCTTATGATAACGGCAACCGGGACTACGAATACGCCAATGGGCTGGTGTTTGAGCCGGTGACGGACGAAGTGCTGGGGATGTTCCCCGCCAAGCGGAACCAGCTGCGCGGATACAAGTACAAAAAGTTTGGCATTGATGATTTCAAAAACCTGTTGTCTGTACCGACCAAAGAAGAGCGCGGTATGAACCGCAAAAAGTCCGATGTGGATAACAAGTATGACCGCGAAAAACCGTTGACAGAAAAGTACCCGAATTTTTCAGACTTTGAACGCAATGTTCTGAAGCTGGTGAAAAATGAAATCAACGAGATGACAGACCTGTGGTTTGATTATGAGCCGGTACGAACCAAAGGCGTGCGGAAATACACCCATTTGTATATCTTTATCAAGTACAAATCACGCAAAGAGATGGAAAAGGTACGGGCGTTTTTGAGCGCGAATCAGCGCAGCGACCAGGAGGTGGCACGCAAACAAAAGGCGAAGAAACAAGCTGTGTTGGCGGCTGAAACCGGAGAGGCCTCTCCCCTGCCCCCGGCTGTGATGGGAATGACGTTCCGCAAGGCGCGGGGCGAGATAGAAGACCGGGCTGGCTATGCGGGCTACAAGAAGGAGCTGACCGTAGAAGAGCGGAATGTTTTGGCAAATGTGTTTACTTATGCGGCCAAGATATTGACCAACCAGAACAAACAAGACCAGGCTGAAGAAACACTGGAAGCGCTGAACGGAATCATCCAGAATAACCACGGGCTGAAAAGCTGGGCGTTGGGAGAACTGGAGAAGTTTAGCGTGATACTGAGGCAGGATGTGGAAAAGAAATCTGCGCAGTATTACCGCACGGTGGTGTACAGCGACATTGTAGAAAATTCCGCCACGATCATTGAAAGCGGAAAACGGCGGATGGGACAGGACGGCAAAGAGCCGATGTTCCGGCTGGATGAAACAACATTTGAAGAATAACCAGGGGGAGCTGCTGACGAGGTGGCTCCCCTATTTTTAACTTTGTTACAGCAACAGGAACTTTTGAGTTTGACAGATGCTCTACCCCGTTGACATTGCCACGAAGTGTGATATAATCAAATTAAACAGCAACAGGAACTTTTGAGTTTGACAAGTGAGGGTTAGCTATGGCAGCAAAAATTATTACGATTGCGATTGAAAAAGGCGGCTCTGGTAAGACGGTTACGGCTTCTAACCTTGCTTACTTAATGGGAGATGAAGGAAAAAAGGTTTTGTGCGTAGACACCGACCCGCAGGGCAACCTGACCTTTGCATTGAGCGGCGGTAATACGATTACAAGCAATGCTTATTCCCGCAAAGCGCTGTACGATATGTTTGACGGCTTTAAGTACACCTCCACAAAAGAGTATATTGTGGGGACAGAGTATGAGAATGTTGATATGATCCCGGCAAGCAGCCAGACACCGCGGATCAACAAGCGGTTGTCGGACCTGTTGGCTGATGCGCAGCAGTACGATGTGGGCGACCCAAGACGGTTGGAATCTACGGCCGACTTTTTGCTATACTTTTTGAACCAGGTGCGGGAGAATTATGATTATATCATTGTGGATACCCAGCCGACCCGTGACAGTATGATCCTTTCAAACGCATTGGTGGCAGCGGATTATGTATTGATCCCGATGATGTGCGATTCGTTTTCTGAGGATTCGGCATTTAGAACTTATTCCATCTGCAATGAGCTGCGCAAGAACCCAAAGACGAACCTGAAAGGAATCGGCGTAATTTTAACCATGGTGGACAAGGGTGCGGCCACGAGAGAGACGCGGGAAGAATGCCAGAGAGTGCTTGGCCCTACCCTGTTCAAGACTGAGATACCCAGCGCTTTGGCTGTGAAGACATCGGTGAGAAGATGTGTGCCGGTATGTTATTCTGCCAAAACACAACCGATTGGCAAGAGCTATGTGGCGGCTTATAAAGAGCTGAAACAGCGGCTTGAAAAACTGGACAAGGAGGAAAAGTGAGATGGGTTTGAAATCAAAACCGAAGAAAGGCAATGAAAAGAAACTGAACATTCCTACCAGCAGTGCAGCAAAAGAAGTGAACGATAACGATGCCGGCCGTGCCCTGGTTGGAAAGATTGTTGGCAATAAGACCATTGAGTTTGAAAATAAGGATATCAGCCTGGCAGACATCCGGCTGAACCCGGACAACGAGATTTTCCGCCAGAATGACAACGGAGAAGATATTGAAATATTAGCCGAAGACATTAAGCGCAATGGCCTGCTGCACAACCTGGTTGTGTTCCCAGAGCAGGAAAATGGTAAGACGGTGTATGTTTTGCTTTCTGGCGAGCGGAGATACCGAGCATTGATGCTGCTGCAGGAACAGGACGCGACATGGAATGCGGCCAAGAACTGTAATGTAGTTACCACTCCCCTATCCCACAATGAAAAGAAAGTTATTTTGTACAGCGCTAACCTGCAGGTGCGTGGTGGTTTTGGAGATGAAATGATCCGGCGCAAGGCAGCAGCTGAATTTATTGAGTGTTTACAAGAAGAACCATACAGCATGAACCAGGTCGATGCCAGGAAAGCCTTGAAAGAAATCAGTGCCGCAAGTGGAAAAATGATTGATAGAGATTTGCGCCTGGAAAACAATCTGAATAAAGGACTGCTGAAACTACTGGATGACAAAAAGCTGAAACGCTCAGAATGCGACAGATTGATCAAATTTGAAGATAAACAGCAACAGGAACTTTTGAGTTTGTACAATAGATTGTTTGCGATTAACTGTGTGAACGAAGAAGACCGAGACAGAATCCGCAATGATACCCAGCAGGGATTGGACGATGCCTGGAACGGAGACTCGACAGAAGAACGTGAGGAAAGGCTGGAGCGGGTATTACAAAGTTTTGAAACAAGCGTGACCGCACTTGAAACAAAGATGGCGGCCGAAAAGCCTGCTGAAACCGAGAAACAGGCTGCACTTGAACGCGAGATTGAAACTGCTGAGAAGAAAGCCGAAACCAAAACATTTGTTCAGAAAACTTTACAGCCGCTGGCCGGTAAGATTGGCAAGAAGATTGCAACGCCGGCATATAAGAGAGGACTGAAAAAGATGAGCCAGGAGCAGCGGACAGAAGACATTAAGACGCTGACAGAGCTGATTGAAAAAGCTGCGAAGCTGAAAGAGTTGCTGGAGACGGTTAAGTGATGGCAAAGGAAGTGAAAATCAACCTGCGGCTGAGTATGCGTGTACGCGAGGTGCTGAACGACGAGGCCGAGGTTGAAGATACCCGCATTGGAACCGTGACAAACCGGCTATTGCAGGAAGAGCTTGGCAGGATGATGGCGGTGGGTGCCGACCGCTGCGTGATGAAAGATACCAAAGAATACCGGGCTTTGATGCCGCACCTGGAAGGAAGCTATGTGCTGCCGACAGAAGCGAAAATCAACCGGTACATTGCAACGCGGCTGGATGACAAGAACTATCCGCAGGTTTCTTTGTATTTTACGAAAGAGCAGGCAGAGTTCATGGCTGGGCTGGTGAAAAAGCAGAGGATACGAGGAACCCTTTATTATAACGGCAGTGTGAAATCTTACCGGTATTTGATTGTGGGAATGCTGTTGAAGAACCCGTTGTTAGCTGATTTTGGTCTGAACTAAAAAGATAGCCCCCGTCCGCTGGGTGACAGTGGATAGGGGCTTTGTTGTTTTATTCGCTGACTTTTACTGCAAAGTTTTTAAGCTTTTGATAACAGTCAATGTAGAGTTCCTGCTTATCGCCGTTATAGGTAGCTTCGTAATACAGGCCGTCTTTGACAGGGGTGGTGAAAAGACCTTTATTGTTTTGAAGAGTTTTGCACGACCAGACGGTGTAGATATCATCCGGTGAGAGATAGACACCAGTTACATCGGCGTTATCATTGAAGTAGCGGGAGATGGCGGTGCAGGCGGCCAGTTCAAATTCTTTAGGATTCATGGGCGGTACCTCCGGTAGAATTACAGGTTACATCAGGTGGCGCTTTCCAGGTTATATCAAGCGGCGCTTTCCAGGGAGTGGGAGTGGGAATAAACGGCATGTTATCAATCGGCTTGGTGTTTGGCGTTACCGGCAGAATTGTTTCGCCCTGTTCGGTTGTAATGGTACGCTTGATGAGATGGCCGGCATCATCAAATTCTTCTGTAAAGGTAAAGATTGTTTTACTCAACTTTCCAGCCTCCTTCCTTATCCCAGGCAATGAGCTGGTTAAGGGTTTTGGGGGTATAATCATGCAGCATACAGCCAACGTTGATGATGTTGCCCTTGTTGCTGGCGATACCGACCGCGTTATCACGCAGTTCTGCTTTCCACTTGGCGAGATAGGTGTTCTCACGGGTGTTATGAACGTGGCCGCAGAGCATGTAGCACTCCGGCGAATAGGAGTGGTTGTAGAACATGATAGGGTAGTGGCAGAGGATAAGTTTATATTTGCCGGCTGTGAGTTCATCATAGCCCTTGATGGAAGAAAAGTAGCGCATCATTTCCGGCGAGATTTTATCGTGGTTGCCCTTGATGAGATGGATATGGCCATTGAGCTGCTCAAGGATCATAGGAGCTTCGGACGGGTCCCAGAACATATCGCCAAGGACATAAACGTTATCGCCCGGAGAGACAACGTTGTTCCAGCGCTTGATAATCTCCGCGTGCATAGAGGGCAGGTCAAGGAACGGACGGTCATCGAAGCGGATAATGTTACGGTGAGAAAAATGAAGGTCAGCAGTAAAGAAATTCATAGAGAAATCACCTCTGATATGGTAAGATAAAAGAAAAAGGCAAGGAGTGGTTATGAATGGCAGGACCGACAAGCGTAAGATTTTGCAATGAGATGCTGGAGCTGTGCGGCTACCAGGAGGATGCCCTGAATGAATGGCAACAGCGGATACAGGAAGGAGACAGCTGCACAAGAGAACAATACATCCAGATTGAAAAGGAACAGCAGGCGCTACGGGAGATCCAGGCAAAAATCACGGATTATTTTAAGGTGCGGGCCAAATTTGACGAGGAGTTTGAAACAGCGTTTGAAGTGCCGAAGCGGAGTTTGTTTGGGCATGCACAGCCGCGAGTGGTGGTAAGACGAAGAAAGTAATCAATCCGCCAGGTCGGCTGAAACGGTAACGAGTTTTGCGATTGCGTCTTGAACGGAGGCTGATTCCTTATCTTTGAAGAAAGAGTCATAATCGAACCAGCGGTTGTTGATGATATTGCCGATGATTTTAACGGTGCTGCCCCAGCCCTTGGTGGCGACACGAATGTATTTACCTTTCATGTCTTCCAGACGGGAAACACCGACGACATCCATGATGCGCATGATAGCCTCCATACCGATGGCAGAACCCTCGTAAGAATCTTTTTCATAGCTGTCGGGGTAGATTTTGCCAAGGCAGTAACCGCCGTAAACAACATCCCAGCCGGCAGCTTTGAGAGTAAGATCAAGAGAGAGACAGCAATAATTTGTGGTTGAAAGAGATACGTTTGTAATCTGAGCGTTCTCAATGGTGTAGCCTTCATCAGTGAGCGTTTGTGCGGTATATTTTTTCATGGCGTGTACTCCTTAATGTTTACTGCTGCTGATATGAGGCCAGAAGAAGATGCCGCCGATCAGGCAGGCCCAGGCATATGTAGAGGGTAGCATTTGCGGGGTGAAGGATACGGTATTGAATAACTGGTTCAATGTGGAACAGATGGCGGTGCCAAACAGGGGGACCAAAATGAACTTGGCGAGAGCCAGGTGGAACCAAAAGACCAGAAAATAAACCAGAACGGTAATGAAAATGCCGGTAAGAATTGAAAGAAGTTTATCAGTATTAGCTGTCATTGTTTACATCTCCTGTGCAAGTGCGGCGATACGGGAACGGTAGATTTTTTGGAGCTTGACCTCACCATAGAAATCCTGACCGCGGAAGACCTGGGAGAGGCGGCGCATACCGTTGTTATCACCAGAGTAGATATCGAGATCGACCTGGGCGTCATAATCACCATCAATGATACAGATGGAGTCTTCGCCGATACGCTGAAGAGCAAGCCGCATCATTTCAATATCAAGGTTCTGGGCCTCTGTAATATAGACGGCGCAGTTCATGCCGGTGGTATCAAAGCCGCGCAGATCCGAGAAGGGGAGAAGCTGGATTTCGTTGGCGTCAATATAGCGCTTGAGTTCCATAATATCGCCGAGTTTAGCACCGAGCATATTGCCGATTTGGCTGTCAAGCAGCTTTTCATTGCGGGTGCCGGGGTAAAAACCAAGACGGGCAGCGCCGGATGTGGCGCAGGGGTTGGTGAACACGATGATTTTATCAATCTTGTGGGTTTCCAGCAGTTTGAGCATATAAGCCAGAGCCAGATAGCTTTTGCCAGTACCGGCAGGACCGCACAGCATAGTGATTTGGTTATGTAAAAGGCTGTCAAAGGCAAGCATCTGGTAAATATCTTTCTCCTTGGCCCTGATAGCGCCAAATGCCTGCGTTTCGAAGGGCTTATAATCCACCGCGACATGTTTACCGCCTGCCCACTTAAACGCCTGTACGGAGCTGTCTGCGGGGCTGTGAGCGATAAGATATTGATTGGGGATAAGACCGAAGGTATTTCGTTCCGGCTGCTCATAGAGGGCAGCGTATTGCTCATCGGTTGGAGTGACCTCCAGAAAGCCGGTATAGCTTTGGCGGGGGAGAAGATCCTTGGAGGAGCAAACGGGCAGGTGGGCGAGGGAAGAGGCCAGGTGTTTACAGCAGAGATCGTCCGTGCAGAAGATCATATCTTGGTTTTGGCTGTATGTTTTCCAGGCCGCATAAATGATAATGGAATCTGGGGTGTTGGGCAGTGTGCTGCGAAACGGGCAGGTATCATCGTTCAGATAATCGGTAGTATTGGAAACATGATAAAAGCCGGAATCGTGGGTGCTATCGAGATAGTGAGCCATTTGACGGGCACGATAACGAACGGATTCATCTTTGGTGCGGCTGGTTTTGATGGATTCCAGCTCCAGCAGGGTTTGGACGGAGATAATAAATGGACGATCGACAACATGTGCGCCCATATTGAGCAGGGCGCAGGTATCATAAAAAATAAGCAGAGAGAATTCCCCCTTTGAACGTCTATTGCAGTTTGAAAACCGCTGTGATATACTGAACGCAAGAAATTTTTTTTTAGGGAGGTTAGTACCATGCCAAGAACCAAGGGAAGCAAGAACAAAGTGAAAGCTGCCGGTGTTGATTACGAAAACCTGATTGCCGCTGCTCAGAAAGAAAAGGAAGAGGCAGAGGCCGAAGTTGCCAAGACCAATGCCAGCATTGAGGAGCTGAAAACCGACCTGCAATCCATGAAAGAAACCTTGAAAATGCAGAAGGCAGATGTGAAGGCCGCGGAGAAAAAGCTGACCAAGCTGGAAGAGAAAAAGGCCAAGGCGGACATTGCTGCTGAGGCGGAAGCGAAGAAAATTCAGGCGCAGGAAATGATCAACCAGCTGCTGGCAAACGGCATGAGCGCTGATGAGATTTTGGAAAAATTAAAGTAATGGGATAGACCGTGTGGGTGGTTGTGCCTGCACGGTTTTTTGTTTGTGAACTGAGGTGCCAGGTTTGAAAACTACGAAGATAAAGTGTTAAAGTTCTTACTGAATAAAAGAACAACACCAGTGGTACATAATGGCTACAACAAGTTCGTCCACCCACCAGTATCTTTCATAAAAGCTTTTATCTTCGTAGTTTTCATCCGGACCAAATACACTTTGAAACCATTCCTTTACGGAGCTGAACCAGTTAAAAATTTTATCTGACAGAGTTTGTTTCACATGGATCACCTCACAGCTCCCAGTAAGATTTGACATCTTTACCGATTTCAACTGATAACTTACGAGCAATCAGGCGGGCGTGGTTGTACTGGGCCTTAATACCGTAAAAATAAGAAGCATCCATAAAGGACAGGCTATCTTTGGCAACAGCATCAGCTGTTTCAATGTTCTTACGGTTTTTACGCAAAAGATCGTCCTGATAGAGCTGTAACAGGCGCAGTAGTTCTGATTTTTCTGATAATGTCATAAATAATAAACCCCATACCCACCCGCGCGTTAAGAGCGCAACCTTTAATGTTTTTGTTACTTATTTAGAGCGTTGATTTGATCCATCAGCTCACGAATTTCAGCGGTTTCCTGAACGGGTTCTGCGGATTCCAGAAAGAAAATGCTATGTTCGGTTGTGATGGCAAGCTTGGCATAACCTATATCAAGGATAATTTCAAGCTCTTTAACAAGGCTGGTATGTAAGAAGCCAGACTTGGAAGCGCCGAGGTTGTCTTTGGAGTATTCAAACCAGGCAGGATAGCCGGGGCCAAGGAAAGAAATACCCTTGAAGGTGCTGCCAATGCGGCGAAGGTAATCGCTCTCGGTACGAGTTGTGGTGCCATCGAGGTATGTAATGTCTGACATAACCCAGGTGGGGGAGATTTTTTCAAGGGCGTTTGGAACAAAAGTAAGATTCATTAAGTGTTGCCTCCGATAAGGTTATGCTCTCGCAGAAAGATTACAAAGTCGTCCATAGACAGGTTTTCTTTGAAGAAATCAAAGTTATAATCCTTGGTGGAATATTCTTTGTACTGCGTTTCAACAGAAACAGGTGCTTTGAAATTTTCTGCCGTAAAAACCCAGTCAAGAAATCCATAAAATTTAACGAGTGATTTATGAAGGAACATTGATTTATCACAGTAACAGTGATTGCTCCATGGATATTTGCAAGAAGCTACAGCATCATAGAATTCATAAAAGGTTCCAAAACTGTCAAGGTGTTTAGTTGGTTCACCCTCTAAAAACAACAAATCACTAGCAAAAATGTCATTTGATCCGTCAGAAATCAATATATACTTCGCAGAATAGAGTTTGTGCATTACTGTTCTCCTGTGCTATTTTAAGATTCAGGAAAGTGTACTTTTGTTACGGCGATGGGGAACTCCTCAATTTCCGATGCCCAAACGCATAATTCTTTGCGCCCAGCGTGTAGCTGTGCCCACACATACGGGAAACCGCCGATGCCATCGAACAGGCTACCGATGGTGGCATTATCCGGCAGGCGGTCAGCGATACCACCGAGAACGTAGTACCACTGCGGCAGGGCGATGGAGTTGCCCAGCGCCTTATATCGGGGCGCATCAGCGGCTTTGTGAGCTTTACCCTTGCTGTCTACCCATTCGCCGAGATCTGTCCATCCATCTGGATAACCCTGCAGGCGCTCACACTCGGTAGGAGTCAGGCGGCGAACAATCCAGCGGATGATTTTTTTTTCAATTACGACAGCAGTATAATCCGTAATTCGGCTGTTGTGGTCACCCGTTATGGTAGGGGATAGCATACCATCGCCGTTGCCGCGTGCGTCATAGCAGACAATATTCGGGTCCTTGTAATCCCGACTGCGGATAGCCGGAGAGCAATCATTGCAGATAACCATGTTTGGCTCTGTGGTGGCGGCGTAACAGTTGATCGTGTTGCCCTGAATACAAAATGTCGGTTCGGCCACAAAAAGCGTCTGATCTTGCAAGGTGGAGAGGGTGGCGCTCTTTTCGGTCTGCACCAACGCACCTTTGCCGCCGCCCTCGCATCCAGAACGGATTTTCAAGGTATAGGCACATGCAGGTTTATTCCCACCACATTCAGCATTAAGAGTTGGCACTAATTCTTCGGCATATCCGATACTTCGTGCCTGCTCACTATTTCCTAACTTGAACGCACAAACATTGTTTACTTCGGCATATACTCCATTTGCTGTTCCAGCGCCATTTTCAACAGCTCCGGCAGTTGCTTGCCCCGGCGTGATGCTCGGCGCAAAATGCCCTCGCAGGCTTTCCGGCTCAAATAATATTTCTCCGGCGCGTTGACCTGTAAGATCGAGGACAAGCGAGATACGCAAACGACGTTGGGGAACACCCCAGTACTGGGCGTCCATGGTTCGCCAAGCAAGGCTCCATCCACTACCTGATACCTCCCCCGCTTTACTCCATTTTGATTTTGGAGGTTCAGGAAGAGAAATGGTTGGTTCTTTGATTCGGATAAGTTCTTCCAGCACAGCGAGGAAATCTTTTCCTTTGTTTGAACTGAATGCTCCGGGTACATTTTCCCAGACTGCATATTTGGGATATTCTCCATTCGTTGCCTCCTGCATTTGTTTAATAATCCTGACGGCTTCCATAAAAAGTCCGCTGCGTTGACCGGCAAGACCGGCGCGTTTTCCTGCGATGCTAAGATCTTGACAGGGCGAACCAAATGTAATTACATCCACTGGTTCGATTTTAGAGCCGTCAATTAAGGTAATATCACCGAGATGTTTCATTAAGTGTTACCTCCTGTAGATCCAAAGCCGCCGTTACCGCGATCTGTATCGGGGAGTTCGGCAACCTGGGTGACGGTGCAGTGGACAACGGGCTGGATGACCAGCTGGGCGATACGATCCCCGATAGCGAACGCCTGAGGTTCATTGCTGTAGTTATGTAAGGCCACGATGATTTCGCCGGTATAGTTTTCATCAATGACACCAACCATATTGGCCGGGGCGAGGCCGGTTTTGGTAGCAAGGCCGCTGCGGGGATAGACAGCGCCGAATGTGCCGTGGGGCAGCTTGATGGCGATGCCGGTATGTACTTTGGCAGTCATGCCAGGCTGGATAATACAGGTGGCAACGATGACGGTACCGGGTGCTTCCACACTGATGGCGTGCAGGTCAAGTCCGGCGTCCGTTGGGTGAGCATAGGAGGGGAGGGGGATGTCGGTGGCAAGAGGTTTGACGGAAAGTTCATCCTTAAAAACAACATCGCCTTCATCCAGGACGGCCTGAGAAAAATCTCTAGGGATGGTATAGTTTACATACGGAGTTTCATAGTGCATAAAGTACCTCCTTTACTTATACAGACCAATCATCTGGCGGCGAAGATAGTTGAACCAGGCGCGGCACATGGCGCGATAATTGGGCTTGGCCGAGGGAACTGGTGCCGGAGTGGTTACGGGTTCGGGAGTTGCGGTTGGTGCCGGAGTAGCTGTGGGCGCAACAGTCGGTTCCGGGGTAGGTTCCGGTGTGGCAGTAGGTTCAGCGGTGGGCGCAGGAACGGGGCCGAGCCACTGAGCGTAGAGGTCCATATTGCCGGTACAGACATATTCCTGATGAGGGGAATACCAGGTGCCTGAGCCGTCGGATTCTGTGTTCCAGCCGTTGAAGGTGTTGGCGCCGTAGGTAGGCTTGGAATCAATGATCTGATAGGTTTTGCCTTCCTCCTGCTCATATTTTTTGGTGGCGAAAGAATAAGCCGGGCGGGACCAGTTGCTCCACCAGTAGCCGCCATTGGCGTGATAGGTAACGGTGTAAGTAGTGACGGCGGTTTCGGGCGTGGAAGACTCAGCATAGGCGGTGGCGCTGAGCCGAGGGCAGAAAACAATCAGAACAAGCGCCGTGAAGAACGCTGAGAAGAGCACGCCAAAGCGAAAAAGTTTGTTACATTTATTAAGATTCATAGTTAATCCTCCTTGAGGTAGAGGCCGCAATGGCACTGGCCGGAAACCTGAGAACGAAATTCCTGACACATACATTTGTTGGCCGGGATATGCTCAATGCGACAGGGACAATAGCCGTTATTGGATTTGATGGAGGCGCGAAACTCTTCGACCTCCTCTTTTGTCCAGCTGGGGTTTGTAATAATTTTCATGTTAAAGCCTTTCTGCATACTGATTAGAAGAGGCGAGTGTGACACCGAGAACAGAATCTTGGACTGGTGCGCTGCCGGGAACATAGCGGCCGAACTTGATGATGATGGTGCCGCCATAGACGGTGTTTAACATACGCAGAGAAACCAGCTGCTGTGTTAGTTCCTGCGGATAGTAACCGGTATAAATCACAAAATCATCCAGACAATCCTTTTGGCGAAAGTAAGCGATCAAACCGCGCAGTTCTTCAAACTGGAGAAACGGTTCCAGACCACCAACGACAATTGCGGTAGTGATGGGGTTGTGAATGTATCGGTCAAACAAATCAGCATAAGAAACGGTATGTACAGGCGAATTAGCAAGAGGGCTGTTCTGACACATAGAAACATCGCACCCGGCATCATGACAGCACTTCCAATCACAGGTGGCGGTGCCGAGGAACATAGCAGGCTTTTTATACTGAATAAAATCTTCATCCAGAAAGCCGCGCAGAGTAATAGAATCTGGCATAATCACATCTCACTCATCGTATTCAGGTCCATCCAGTCACGCATTTTGAATTCAGCTTTGCGCTCCTTGGAATAGGTGCGTTCCGGGGTAAGGAAACCAACGATACGTTGATAGGTGGTCACTTTGGGTTTGCCACAGATAGGACAGGTATCACCGTAGAAGCCGTGGTTTTCCTCGCAAGCACTGATACGGGTGCAGAATGCAAAGTAAACAACGCCCTGGTCGGCAACATAGTTTAACATCTTCCATGCGGTATCAAAATTATTGAACGGTTTATCAATGTTGATGTGAGCGATGGAGCCGCCGTTGCAGGCTTTATCGAGAGCGGCAGACAGGCGGACTTTTTCCTGCAGAGTGGTTTTTACACCGAGGGGAATCCACTGGTTGCCGTACAAGGGCAGTTCGTATTTTTCATCCGGGAAGAACATCATATCTTTCTGCATCAGAACTGCGGCAGCACGCTCACCTGGGATTTCCTCAATGTTGGCGCTGTAGTCTTTATCCTTGATGTAATTGTTCTTGACGGCGTTGATGGTTTGCAGGATATCCTCAGCGAATTTCAAGCCCTCATCGGTATAGAACGTGTTTCCGAACTCGTCCTTAGAGGTCATGTCGAAGTGCTGTAGGGTTTCGTAAATGCCGATCACGCCGATGGTATTATATTGGGAGGCCATGTTCATAATGTGCTTGGAATAGTTGGGGAGCAGGCCCTTTTCGATATTACGCTTGATGATATGGCGAACGGAATCCAGAGTGTCCAGGCAGAGTGTTACGGCATTTTTGAGATTAGCAAAAAACTCTGCGGGGGTGGTGCTGGAATAAGCAAGACGAGCAAGATTGATGGTGTTGACCTTAATAGAACCAACCTCCAGTGCAGTACCGCCAATGGAATTAAAATACCCCAGATCTTTGATATCGGAGACAAGGCGACAGCAGTTGGAGAGGCTGGTTACATCTTCGCTGATGAAGAAGTTGCTGTCTGCCCAGGTAATGTTGTGAGCGCAGCACCAGCGGGCAAAATCTTCGTTGACAAACTTGCCATTCTTGCGCAGCAGGGAGTAGGTAAGAACCGGAAAGGTCATCATGTTTTTGCTGCGGATCTCGCTGACAACATCCATAAAAGCTTTTTCATACTCGATGATGCCGTCGATTTCATCAATCATAAAGGAGCCATCCGGGAAGGTTTTACCGCCAAAGATGGCCTCCAGGTAGGACTGATCCATGATGGTAAAATTAGTAAAGGCGCTTTGGTTGACGCGCAGGTACGGCTGATTAAGCTTGTAGACAATGCGCTGGAACTCCTGGTTACGGTAATATTCCGGGGACTGAATGTAATAACCGGATTCGACGTCTTTTTTCCAGAAATAATAGGAATAAACCAGGAAGCTGGGTAAGCCGCAAGCGCCACTGCTGCGATTGGAAGTCCAGCTGACAAACTCGCCGACAAAATCCGTGAAGGTGGTCAGATGCTTGGGCGGCTGGGCGTTAAAGTTGTCAATAAAATAAAGACCCTTATTAACAAGTTCCTCGATATCATAAGCAAAGCAATAGGGGACAAAGGTGCTGGATGCAGCATCGTGCAAGTAGAAATAGCCGAGGTATTCAGCAGTTAGCCAATTCTTGGCGGCATCCAGGCCATGGGATTTTTTGAGTTCATAGAAGATTTTGTTAAAGGCAAGAAGCTTGGAATGGGGTTTGTGCATCTCGGTGGTGAGAGAGCAGATATCCTTGGTGCCGACATTGGCATTGCCGTCGATACTGGCATCGGCCACAGTCTGCTTGTCGATAAAGTTATCAATAAAATCAGTGTAGTTCAGCTGTTCGTTTGCAAAGCCGTTGAGCTTGGCCAGATCTGGGCCATACTTACTGATGAGGTAATCCAGTTGGGTGGTAAAATCTTTATCGAGTTTAAGGTCAATAGAAAAATCCATAGAATCACTCCTGTTTGTTGATCCAATCATTTGCAGTCTTAAAGTCCATCAATGCGCCGTCCACCGAAAGCATCGGGACGGTGGTAATACCCATGGAGAGCATGGTTTCTGTGTTTGTTTCTTCTTTATAAGTCACCCCCTTTGCGGCAAGTTTAGCGGCCAGCACCTTGCAGCGCGGACAATGGGTTGTATACATAATGATGTTCATTCGGTATCTCCCTTCAATGTGGCGGCGGGAGCACTGCGGGAGGTAAGGATGGTGTCGTCAGAGATATACTTGCTGTAATCAAACTGCGGAGTTGTACGATATGTAACGGCGGAAGCAGCCTGAGCGAAGGCAGAGGAGCTTGAAGCGTTTGCTTTTTCTTTGGCCTTATCCAGTTCCATGACAGTGAGGACGCAGTAGTTGGCGAGATCCAACAGAGTATCGCGCAGAGATTCATTGACCTTGGCGGGGGTACCCTTGATAAGATTCATGAAGCGGTGGTATTTATGGGAGATCTGGACAGCGGCGGTGATGATGCCGTTATCGCCAAACTCCTGATAGAGCTGGGAGAAGGAATTGCCGTAATCTGCGTTTTTGGATTTGAAGGTATCGCACATTTCGACCTGGATGCGACCAAAGCGCTGAACATCATTCATGAAGTAACCTCCTTATAGATACATAAAAAATTTAATTAGCCAGCCGGCAAAAAGGGCGACCAACGCGGGCGGGCAGAGACCGGCAAGAGTGCCGAGGAAAACACACAAGCCATCCGGCAAAGACCAGGAATCAAAGCAGCTGGACTTGCCGTCAATGACGTTTTGAACATCATTCTGCAGGGGAATTTTGTGGGGGATGCCGGTGGTATCAACGATGAATTCAAGAGCCAGGCCGATGCCGGCTGCATGAAAGACGCCGATGGTGGGGATAGGGCCAATGGCTAAAAACCAGTTCCAAAGTTTGGATGCGGCGAACCCCCAGACGGGGATGTGCAAAGCCCAGGCAGCAATGGCGCAAGCGTTAAGCTTTACAGCGCGGGTGGAATCAGTGAGGACTTTATGGACAACTTCGAACAAGTCCCGAAGAGCAGTTTCATCGTCTTCCACCTGGTTGATATGTAACTCGTAGGTTTTGAGGAGCTTGCGGATTTCTTCTTGGGTCATTCGGACGCCTCGATATCATTGAAAATTTCAGGGTAGACAGCCTGCAGCTCCTTGAGAACAGGAATCATGAGGGCGCGGATAGCGGGGTGGGCATCCTTGGCGGTGCGAAGGCGAAGGACTTCATGCCATTCGCGCAGGTTCCAGGTGCAGACGATCTCGGTTTTAAGGCAAAGAGGCAGGACATCGCGGGCTTCTTCCGGGGTGGCACCAGCATTCAACATGTCACGATAGCCTATTTCAGCAAAGCCACAATAGTTTTTCCAGGAAATGCGTTTCCTGCCGGTATAGCCGTGGTCAATGACTGTGATTTCATTGCCGAACTTATCTTTGCTGTAGTTGCAGTAGCGGGTAGATTCCTGGGCGTAGGAGCCGATACGGTGACGAACGATCTCGTTGGCAACGCCGCGGTCGGTGATGAATTTAATGGTCAAGCTGATATGCTCGATCATGGCGTAATGATGATTTTTGCAGAGCATGGCGACCATTTTGGAATCACTGCCGGGCTTGATAGCATCCTCGCTTTGATAGCAGGTACGGGCGATGCGCTCGATACGCTGCATGGTGACATCACGGTTGAGCGGGGTGATCCATTCGTGGGATTGAGGGATAATTTTCATTCGGGGTCGGCCTCCTGTAAGATAATGCAGTTGGATGGGTAGAGAAGGATATAATCTTTCTCCCAGGCATAACCGCGGTAGGTAGGGTTGGAAACTTTAACGCGGCAAGGGGTGAAACCGATCACAACATAAGTGTTCCAGTTGATGCCGCTGTTTTTATCCGTCTGCGCATAGGCAACGGTATCGCCGACATGGATTTCGCGGCCAATGGCATCGGTAATTGGTTCAGTCATGGGCGACCTCCTGTTCGGGTTCGTGCTGCTTGATAAGATGGCCGATCCAGAACAAGCGCTTAGGGGTGACGGGATCTTCTTTCAGGCAGGCAAGAGTGTGGTTTTTGCGGAAACGAGGTTCAAATTCCAGAGTAAAAACGGTATCCGCATTGGAGAGAATGAAGTCTTTATAATCCTGGCGAAGGTTAGGCCAATCGGGATCGTTTTGGATAGCGGTGAGATCGAACTTGACTTTATCGCCATCTTTGTAATCCAGGATATTGCCGGTGTTCTGATAGAGCCAGGCGATGGCTTTGCCGTTGCGCTTGATGTTGACGGCGTTTGCGATTGCTTTGTTTTTGATAAGATCACCTGCTTTGGTAAGAGTGAAAAGGTTGGCGGGCATTGAACGCTGCACGCTGGGCGGGTGTTAGATCATTGATGTTATAGGTAATGATAAGAGCGGAACATTTGGAAGCATAACTGCGGCAGATAGATTCAAGCTCTGCCTTGGCACGCTCTTTGCGGTGGAGTTCACGGGTAGTATTCATGGGGGCGGTAGATCAACTCCTTTAACGAGAAGATAGGTTTTGCCCTGGAGGGCGGCCGGGAGGAAGACCAGGCGGCCGGCAGCGAGGACGAAGCAGCCGATTTGAAGGCGGGTGATGACTTGGTAGCTACGGTGAGCACGGAGCAGGGGAGAGGCGGATGGATAATTGGAGAATAGGACGGCTTGCATCATGGCTGAACCCCCTCCAGGTGCTGTTTCATTTCGCGGTAGAGGATATCATGGATGAGCTTGCCGGAGGTTTGAGGTTCACAGAAAATGAGCTTGCAGTCATAGCGGGCAAGCCAGGTTGTGAGGCTGGCCACCATGGCGACAGGGGACATTTTGCTGCGGTATGTACCGGCGTAAAGCATTTCCCAGGTGGTGCGCTCAACAAGCAGATAGGTGCGGGCACCGGCTGCTTTGGCACGTTCAAATTCACGGGTAAAGCGAGCACGCTGGGAGGTAAAGCAATTTGCAATTTCGTCGCTGGACATCTTCCGTTCGATCACGACGATATTTTCCAGGCTGTAGGGAACGCCGGTGGGCAAGATAACCTTGGCAGAATAATCGCCAAAATTGAGCTTTTGCCGTTCGACTGGGCAGCCCATTTGCTGAATGCGCTGAGTGAGCGCCGAGGTTTCGTGCTCACGGGTATCAATCAGGATAGTAAAAGTTTCAAGGGCGGATTTGACAAAGACAGGTTCGATAATATCACCCCCTAGGAGAGGAACCACCAATACCAGCTGAAGGTGATGGCCGTGAGAACGAGTTTGAAGCGAGCATCACGAGAGAGGAACCGATCGTCATCGCTGGAGATGATGGTGACAACATAGATGACGGTATTGATGGCCGCCATAATGAGAGAAAAATTAACGTACATGGCTGTATTTATAAAGGAAGGTGTTGAAATCCGTTGTGGACTGGACCCAGCCGGTATCGGTGCGGGACCACTTGCCCTCCTGCTTGGTGCCAAGAACCTTGATGATATCGCCTTGAGCGATGGGGTTTTGATCCATGGTGGAGGGACGGATTTTGAAATTAACGGTTTGACCGGTTGCAAGCTGGTACAGTGCGATGGTCTTGTTTTTATATTTGCCGTCAATAGAGAGAATGTAGTGGTAGGTGGAGGCGAGAGAGGGGTTTTGGTATTGGAGGTAGCCAAGATTATCCATCTCGTACTGAAGAATATCGCTGACCGGAGTGATGATTTCTGAGGTTTCTTTGGCGCAGTGACGGACAATGCCGAGCCAGTCCACGTTGATGTATTTCTTTTCAGTTTCTTTCTCACATAAGGTGAGCATTGCATCATGGTCAATGAACGGGTCAACGGTTGCTTTGGAGAGCTGAATGGAATCACTGTACTTATCGAACAATTCAACCTGGGCTTTGAGCTGGTTGGGATTGCCGAATTCGTGAAAAAAATCAAGTTCAATCAGGATTTGAAGCTGGCGGGAATTGACCGAGGTTTTATGCTTGATATCTTGCAGGAGGCTGATAAAATCAGCGTAAGTGTTATCCCGCAGAGCATAAAGTTCACGGCCAATGCGCTTGTTGAGGTATTTGATGGAAGCCATGCCTTTATAGATGGCGCGATTGGCAACATCCGGGGTGTATTGGTCCAGCGAGTGGCGGAAACGGATGGGCATGATTTTGATGCCGCGCTGTGCTGCCAGAGCTGTGCCGGCAAGGATTTTCTTTTGGTTATCCGCGGTGTTGAGCAGGGCGGTAACGAATTCAACGGGGTAGTAATAGCGATAGTAGGCACAGTAATAGGTAAGGATGGAGTAGCCAGTAGCATGATTCAGACCGAACTGGTAGTTGCTACTGTCTTGAAGAATTTGAAGGAATGCTTTGGCTTCTTGCTCTGCCTGAGCACGAGAACTGGAAGCGTGAGCACAGTAACCTTCCAGAATATGGGGGAGAGCTTCTTTGATAGCATTTTCATCTTTGTGACCGATAGCGCGGCGAACAGAATCAGCATCACCACCGGACATGCCGCAGATTTGCTGCAGGAAGGAAATAGATTGTTCCTGAAAAATCAGCCAGCCGAGCGTGTCCTCAAGTAAGTTGTCAATCTCTTTGGAGGGGTTCTGGCCGTGTTCATGGCGAAAGAGCTTGTCCCGATATGATGCGCCGCCAGGGCGGATAGCAGCGGTTACAATGCTGAGATCCTTGATGCTGTGGACATCGTATTTTTTTAAGGATTCAAAAGCAAAATCTTCCACGAACTGGAACAGACCATAAGGACTGGTTTTCATATCCGCCCAGACGGCAGGGTCATCAAAGTTAATCTGCCAGGTATGAGGGTAGGGGATATGAGCGAGCTTACAGGTTTCATCGAGCTGGGCGATTGTTGACAAACCGAGGATATCGTATTTGGCCAGACCCACAGCATGAGAGGCGTCCATATCCAGCGCAAGAACTTGCAGGCCGTCTTTATCACGGAAGACACTGTAACGTTCGTACAAATCAATGGGAGCGATGATAACGCCGGCCGGGTGATGAGAAAGAGAAACTACTGTGTCCTTGATGCCATCAAAGTAATAGAAAAGATCAGGATAATTCGTTCTGCAGGTTTCGGGATCGGCATCGTATTCGTCTTTGATTTGAGCGATACGATCGAGCGACCATGGGTTAGATTCTTTAGAGCTGGTAGGATTGGCTTTCTGCCAGCGTTTGGCGAGGGCACGGCCAATTTCATCAATCGTACCTTTGTCGGACACAGTACCGAGAGCCAGTACATAGGCGCATTTGCGTTGGCCAAAGGATTCAAAGATGTGATCATAAATCAGGGGGCGGTAAGCATCAGGAGTGTCAATGTCCACGTCGCCAATTTCGACACGGTTTTCATTACAGAAGCGGGAGAAGACGAGGTTCCAGCGAACGGGGTCAACGTCGATGATGTCTGTAACAAAAGCCGCACGGGAACCAGCCACAGAACCACGGCTGGGACCAATGGGAATGTTCTTTTCATGTTTGGCCCAGATCATAAGGTCTGACATTGACAGCATGAAGCCCAGCATGTTTACCTTTTTGAAAACAGCCAGTTCTTCCTCGATATCTTTGCGGAAGGCATCGACTTCATGTTGGGGAATGATGCCCTTTTGGATCTTATCTTCCAGCATGGTGTGGGTGCGCTCGATGTAGGCTTTAGCATCGGACTCCACAGAGCCGGTCAAAATGGGGTAGCGGGCTTTGGTATTGAGCTTGAAACCCTTGGTGGAGTCAGCCAGACAGTTGGTGTTTTCAATCGCCTGCATCCAGACTTCACGAGGTAAGGAATCCTGCTGCTCAAAGGCCGCAACCAGCTGCTCGTAAGTTTTGAAGGTGAGGTCGAACTCATCTTCGCCAGTAAACTCAATACCTTTACCTTCCATGAGGACTTTGCGACACTCGGCTTTATATGTGGTGGAGCTGTGGGTATCGGTGGCCGCGATGAGGGGTTTGTGATACTTTTGAGACAGCTCATAGAGGTACTGGTTGAATTCGATCTGTTCTTTGCAGTTATGGTATTGAATCTCCAGAAAGTCGTAGCGTTGAATCAGCTGCTCATAACGGGCGGGGTCAAAATCTTCAACGTCCGCAGTGTAGTGATGCAGAGGGCTGGCAAGGCAGGCGGAGGTGGCGATGACGTTATCAGACAGGTTGTAGAATTCATCGAAGGTGACACGAGGTTTGTAATATTTATGATCTTCCCGATTGGAAAGACTGATAAGGTTATTGATCTCCATAACGCCTTTGGTGTTGCGGGCGATCAGAACCGTGTGGTAGTTATCGCGCAGCTTATGAGGCTTATCTTCTCCGGGAGATTGGTGAGTAAGGCGGTCGGTAAGATAACATTCAACGCCGAAGATGTACTTGAGGCCGGCTTTTTCTGCTGCCTGCTTTTTAGCTGTCCAGTTCAGCAGGGTACCGTGGTTGGAGGAACCAAGGGCAGTCATGCCGCTTTGAACGGCCAGGTTAATGTAATCCTGATATTTGGTGCAGGAATCAAGAACAGAGCCTTCATCATCGTGAAGGTGATAACAGAGGTAATTTGGACTGGGAATTTTTATTCACCTCCTGTAATTTATTTCAAAAGCCCTGCGGGGGCGGGGAACGGGTGGTCATGGGCGGCTCCTTTAGAACAAATCAGCTTCGGTTTTGGGCGGGTCTGCGATGAGGGCTTGGGCGTTATAATCCCGGATGGCGGGGCAGATTTTGCGGTAACTGCAAAGGTTATTGCAGAAGAAAGCGCTGTCCTTATCGACCTTGCGGGCAGGCCAGGGAGTGGTTTCATCCTGGGGCAGAGACTCATAGACATCGGCGACCTTGTTGATATAAGTAAGAGCTTCCTGCTTGAGTTCCGGGGTATAGGGGTAAGGCTCTACAAAAGGTTTGATGATGAACTGCTGGGCGACCGACATGGGAAACCTGGGACCGAGAAGATTCGTTTCTTTGAAATCCAGCATGGCAAATTCAATCTCAGCTTCATCCATACCGGCATCGCGGCAGGCGGATTCGACCGCGGGGGCGATAGTATCGTAAATTTTGGAGCGATTGACGATGCGGATACACTGGGTTTTGTTGCGCGAACGGGATGTGGCGTACCAGGTGTAACGGATCTCGACATATTTGAGCATGATCCAAGCGAGATTTTTGACTGTATAACCGGCCTGTTCCAATGCCATAGCGTAGATCACGAGCTGGCGACCATGCTCTAATAAATCTGACGGTTTATACCGGGAACTGGTTTTAAGGTCATAAACAGATACCGTACCGTCATCATTCAGCTTGGTTAAATCAATATAGCCTTGCAGGGCGCGAGTAGGACTGACGCGGAGGATAACCAACTGCTCGATAATGTACTTGCCGCGAGGCGGGTAGAAGTTCTTGCAGAAGTGGGTCATATCCTTGATCCATTTTTCTTTGATGGAGTCATTGCCGCGAAAATCCTTAGGAAAGGTAAGGCCGAGGGTATCACATTCATCCAGGGCACTATGTAGAGCGGGAAGGAGATCATCACAGGTTACTTTGCCTTCGATGAGGTCTTCTGTAACTTGATGGGATGCTCCTCCTAGCAGACCATAGACACTTTGAAGTCCGGGTTCATGCTTGATGTAGGAATACCAGGATTCCAACAGACAGTCGTCTATGCAATTAAGCTTGGAATACGAATATAAATGGACGCCTTCTTCTTTCAGTTTTTGCAGGCGGGGGTCTTTGGCGCGTTCGATTATAACCACCTCACTTTCGTTTGCAGGCAGGCGACATAGGCATCGCGGCCAAGGTCGGCGGGATTTTGTTTGCTGCCTGCGGGGATAATATCGTGGTCGGGGTCCCAAACATAGCCGACCCTGGTAGTTAAGATTAAATTGTTCTGGACAAGCTTGGCGGCTTCTTCCCGGATAGCGTCTTCTTCTAATCCTTCATCGAGAGCGAGAACGATAGTTTTGGGGCGAAGAGAAAAAATCATGCTGCGCTGGGCCTGGGAAACATGGCAGCCGCAGAGACCGAGCGAGATATGAGCACCGAATGATGCGCACTGCATGGGGGCTTTTTCCGATTCAAAAAGGACCACGTTCTGGGTTTCGATGATGCGCTGGTAGTTTTGCTGCAGGGCGAACAGGGTTTTGCTGCGCGGGCAGCTGACGATAGGATACCAGCGGTCCTGATGGGGGCAGTTGGGGTCATTGGAGCGACCCATGATACCGCAGAGCTGGCCATCAAAATTACGCTCCGGGATGGTGATACGGTTGGAAAGAAAATCATAACCAACCTGAAATTTTTGCTGCGTTACATAATCAATGCCATCGCGGAAGAACATTTGATTGTACTTGCCCAAGTATGGCTGCAAAGTTTCCTCTGGGATGGGGGGTACGGAAAAATCCTCCGGCTGATCAGGGAGGAGCTTGCGGTAGAAGCCGCCGAATGGGTAGTGAACTTTGGCCGAGAAATCATTCTGGTCGAGATCCAGAACGGTAGTGACAAAGGTTAAGCTGTCCGGGAAAGTGCAGTTCAGGCGCGACATGATGAGGGTGAAAAGATTGCCTTTGCCGTTGGTGGAAAAGCAATAAAACCGTAAAGAATCAACATCCAGAACAATGCTGGTAGGATTGGTACCGTCCGCCCGTGAAAAGCGGAACTGGGCTTTGGCTGAATTAAACGTAATGTTTTCATAGCCGAGGGTTTCGAGGATGGTGTAGATATCATCCGAGTGGCCGATCAGGCGCTGGGAGAGGAGTGCCGCATTCATGGGCGCACCCCCTTTAACGGCCGATGGCTACATGGTCATTGCGGATGGTACAATAGCCGACCTCTTTCCAGTTGTTCCAGCTGAGGTTTGCTTCATACAAAAATTGCTGACCGTCTTCATCGTTACGGGTTTTATCGAGAAAGGCGACGATGTACTTTTTGGTTTTATCCAGCGTGATGGGGGTGGTGAATTTTTCCCAGGTGCCATCCGGTTTGCGAGTACGGGTGTATGCGTGACAATCACATTTCTCGCCTGTATATTCATCCTGCCAGAGTTCCCGGATATAAATCATTTCGGAAAAGACCTCTTTGATTTGCTTGCCGTTGGAAAGGGTGGAGGCATCGAGAAAGCGCTGGTTTTTCATGTAGAGGGCCAGCTGATAGGTACAGACGATGGAGACGTTTTCCCGGCTGGCACACTGGAAAATTTTGCGCGAGGACTGCAAGAGCTGGCGATACATTTCCATATTGCCGCCATCATCGTCCGACTTCATGGTGTCCCACAGGAACATCTGGTAGCCGAGTTTAGAATATTTGCGAACCGACTTGATGACGCGGGAGGTGTCGTTATCAAACATTTTGATGAAGCGGATGGAAGAGTATTTCTTTTGGCTGATGGCTGCCGCTTTACACAGCATTTCTTTTTGTTCATCCGTGAACTTGCCGACCTTGAGATGCTTGCGAGTCATTTTCCAGTAGCCGAGATCATTGGTGAGGATATGGATGGTGAGCAGCTGTTTGTAAGCACGGACCTGCATTTCGTTTGAAATGATGCAGCACTTGACACTGGATTCGGTTAAAGGCAGGATCATATTTTCAAACACGAAAGAGGTTTTGCCGGTGCCGGAGAAGCCGCCCAGCATGTAAAGATCACCAAGGGGGAGGCCGAGAGTGGCCCAGTTGAGGCGAGGGCAGTTTTTACCGTAATTCAGACCGACCGTTTCGCCCTTATCCAGCTCTGTGATATACGATTCATCAAAGGCGACGGATTCGACTTTCATATCGCGGGTGGAGTTCATGCTGATAGTGTTGAGCTGATAGTCGAAAAAATCGTAGACTTGGGAGTTGGACATGGAATCAAAGCGGGAGGTATCCTGGAAAGTTTTGAAAAACTGCTCACAAAGATCGGAGAGGGTGTTGAGCTTGGAGATGCGGTCAAAGTAGGCTTCGACGTTATCAACATCCACGAGGGATTTGAGCTTTTCGACTTCCGGGTAGCCGCCGTAGGCCGAGAAGACTTTGCGGGTATCGGCTTTATCCGAAAGGTAAGTATCGACCGAAATGCTATCGAAATTGCGGAAGCCGGAATCATACATGCCGCGGCCAAGCTGGTAGTAGAAGAGGGCATCTTTGGTTTTGATGGTTAAATCATTGCCGAAGTTGACCTGATCGTACTCGCCAAACAAAACCGGTTCTTTCCAGAGGCAGAAGACAAAAGAGGCTTCGTCTTGAGCGCGGGAGGTATTGATTTTATCAAGACAGGTTTGGAGTTCGATATTTAGTCACCGCCTTCCAGAAAATCTGTGATATCTTTTGGTTGAGCAGCGGAAGTGAAATCCTGCGGGGGCGGAGCCTGTTGGGGTGCAGCCTGACGGGATTCAAATTCCTGCTGAGATTTGAGGCGGCGGGCAACATCGTTGATATTGTTGGTAAGGATGGCCATGAGGTAGGATGCTTTTTGATAGTCCGAACCGAAAGAGCGGGAAGCCAGAGCGTATTCAATTTTGGACTGGCATTCCTCCATGGTGGCAAGGACAGCGGCATAGCCGTAATGCTTGAATTGCATGAGGCCGCGGGTGATGACCGTTGGGAAAACATCGCCCGGCTCATAGCCCATATAGGAGGCCATGCGGGTAACGACCTGGCGGTAATAATCAGATTCCTGCTTTTTTTGCTCATACAGCTCTTTGGTTTGGTAATAAAAACCATCCGGGGCCTTGAAATAGTCCAACGAATTGCCATAGATGCCGGTGGCGTGACAGATGACGCGGCGGCCTTTACGGACTTTGGGTGCTGCCATATTTGACACCACCTTTACGCTGCAAAGAGGTCAGCGATCTGGCGCAGGGTTGCAGCCGGGATGTTGGGGGAGGAGAACTTGGGTTCACCGGTGGCGGCCAACAGTTCCTTGGCTTTGGCCTTGATTTCATCCGAGGCGTTGGAGAAGCCATTGACAATGGTGTTGTAATATTCATCACGGTGAGATTCGTCCTGTTCGGCCTGCTTTTCGGCTTCCTCTTTTTTGCGGGCTACGGCTGCTTGTTTGGCGGCAGCTTTCTGCTCGGCCTTGGCGGCAGCATCGATCTGCTTATCCGTAACCGGAGCAACCGTGTGAGCACCGGCGACACCCTGTTTGAAGGCGGCGAGGAAATCCTGCGGATCAAGGGTGATCGTTTCGGGCAGGTCATTGAAGCGGGAACCGGCATCAATGGTGGAGGTGCCGCGCAGATGGATGACACGCTTTTCGTTTTCGATTTTGCCGGATGCGATATCGCGCTCGATGGTGCCAACCATGACCATCTGGGCGTTATCGGCAATGGCACTGTATGTACGGTCCTGCATGAGGTTTGTAAGCTGCTCATACTTTTCGCCGGTGAGGGGGTCCGTGCGCTCCTTAAACTTGGTATGGGACAGGATGAAGACGGCGATGCCGGCGTTGCGGATGCGGGAGAGCTGATCGTTGATGATTTTAATCAGGCGGTCAGAGCCGCGGTTGTAGCCGCCGAAGGCATCATTGATGGATTTGCAGGACTTGCCGGTTTCACGACGGGATTCCCGCATGACTTCATCGGTGGCGATATCAAAGAGGGTATCAAAAGTATCAAAGCAGACACCCTTGATGCCGTAGTCGGCATTGTTTTCGATCAGATCATCAACGATCTGGACAAGGCCGCGGTGGCCGGTTTCTTCATCGTAATCATCGTCCCAGGTGAGGGCTTCTTCGACCTGGAGGTTGTCGAGGTGGTGGAAGCCGGACTCGGTGCCACAGGAGATGAGCAGCCCCTTGGAGGCATCGCCCCAGGCGGCGGGGACGAGGTTGCGCCACCAGGTTGTTTTGCCGTATTTACGCGGGGACAGCAGCATGTAATAGGGGTAGCTGGCAAGATCGCAGCTGATCTGATTCATTTTGAACGCCATAGGTTCACGCTCCTTTTGTGTTGGTGGTTAATTAAAACAGCTCGTCTTCATCCCGCGAGGTGGGGGCGGTGAAGGGCGGGGTTTCCGGCTCTTTTTTGGCGGACTTTTCCATATCGGCAACCGATTCATCCTTCGTGGGGGTGTAGATCAGGTCAACAAACTCGGAATTCTTGAGGCCGAGGTCGATCGGACCATCCTTGAAATCATCGCGGGGCATGGGGCGCATGAGGCGGAGTTCCTGAACACGGTTGCCGTAGATGGAGCCGCGGGGACGGAAATCATTGAGGGTGGCATTACCGGCCTTGATAGAACGCAGCTGGAATGGAGTAAGGCAGGATTCATCGAACGGCTTTTCTTCAGCACCGTTGACAACACGGCCTTCCCACATCATGCAGAACATCGTTTTGGCTTTGGTATCCAGCTCGCCCATGCGGTACTCATAGGTGGACTTTTCACCGGGGTCATCCATGTTGTAGACGGCAGTATTGAAGATCATCTGCAACGGCAGATACTTATCGCCTTCGTCCTTGTTGATGTAGGATTCAACATAGCCGTTGACGTAGATTTTGCCGGTTTCCTTGAGGTCGGCTTTGTCGATACAATCCTTGTTGAAGATGAAGGGAACCATGATGGCCAGCTTGGGCTTTTCGACCGGTTCGCCGTCTTTATCGAGCAGGGGTTTCCAAACGGAATCAATGTTGAAGTTGCGACGCAGGATGCCTTTGGAATCGTAACGGAGGACCATGCGGCCATTGACGGTGATGCGGCCGGTGTAGTTCTTGAGAGCTTCGGCCAGGTACTCGGCCAGGTCATAGCCGGTGATGAAGGTTTTGGTTTCATCCGAGCCGATGTTGGTGCGGTAGGTGCGGTAGGGGGCAACCTTGGAAATAACATCGGGGTCAAGGCGGTCAGACCAGCGGATATCAATGGGGTTATTATCCCGGTCGTAAGTTTTGATGACATCGCCGGAGCGAGAAGTATCCAGCAGGGAGACGAACTGAACGCTGCTGCCGACCTTGACACCAAAGCTGAGCTGGAGGCGGGTATCAGACATGCCGCCGTAAGTAGCCGGGGTGGAGGTAAGCAGATCATTTTTGGTGGAAGGAGTAAAATCACCAACAAAATTGAAGGTGATGGTGTTGTTTTTTTTAGGCATAGAGGACTCCTTAATGTGGCATATTTACGAAAACTTGTAATTAGAAAAGAAAAAATAAAAAGGCGGGGTTAATCAGCCGTCAAAATCAAGGTCAGAATCGTCATCGTCGTCTTTCTCATCGCTCTTGTCATCCTCGAAGTCATAGGATTCATCGTCCTGGGAGGCGGCACAATCACCGGAGCAGTTAGAGCAATCGCCGGAACATGCTTCATCGCAGGGGAAGAAGGCATCATCGACGATGAGATGGGGGTTGATGGCACAGACGGATTCAATGGCGTTGGCAACAGTATCGGCACAGGAATCACAGACGGTGAGGTCAAAGATATCGCCGTCATTTTCGGAACCATAGCCGAAGCGGTAGTTCATGCGCATACCGTAACTTTTGAAATCAGGAAAAATCTTTTTGCAGACATTGCAGATAAACATGTAAGAACACCCCCGTTAAGATAAGTGAAAAAATGATTGCGGTGGTTGACAAAAAAACGGGGGCGGGGAGCGCGGTAGGATGAACGTGGCGGACACCTCCTGACAAATCATTTCAAGGCGAGAAGGGCGGTATGCAGGGCAAAGAGTTCTTCCGCTGTGGAGGCCACAACGCGAACCGATGCGGAATAATCCAGGCTCATAAGGGAGAGCAGGCTTTTGGCGTTGGCTTGGTTGCCGTTGCGGTCGATGACAATGACTTGGCCGCATTCTTTGGCGACCTGGTTAAGACGCTGGCACTCGGCAAAGCTGCGGATGCGGGCGGTAAATTCGTGTGCTGTGCCCATCACGCAGCATCCTGTTTGGTGTTTTTGTGGGCGATGAAGCCGGGGATGGGTTCACCCATAGCTTTGCAGGCGGCGACACACTTGCCGATCCATTCATTGAAGGGGTCGTGATCGAAAGGCTTGGCGAAACCTTTGGAAGCGGGTTTATCGTCAAAGCTGGAGATGTAAACAATGCATCTGACGGTATTGCCGGAACGCCCGAAGAACATATCGCCGCCCTGTTCCATGACGCGGGAGGACAGTTCAACAACCTTTTTGCGGGCTGCTGCGATTTCATCATCAGTCCAGGTGATGGAGGCGGGATCATTGGTGGCCTTGGTGATAGCGGCATAGGACTTGAAAGCCAGCTCAACAGCTTTGTGAGCGATGCGGTGAGCTTCGGCCTTATCGTCCAGGGAGACTTCGATCTCGATGGTGACGGTATCCGGCTCTTCGTCATCATCTTCCGGGGCGGGCTTGGTGGATTCGACCAGCTTGATTTCATCTTCCCACAAGACAAAATCGGAACGCTTGCCGCTTTTGCCCTGGTAAGAATAGGCATAAACAGTTTTGCCGTCGGAACGGGTGCGAGGTTTGGATTCGGCTTCAATGATGGTATAAGTATCACCGGGCTTGACACCACGGATATCTTTATCCAAGCCAAAAACCTTGTACAGATCGTTGAAAATTTCGCTATCCTTGACATAATCGGGGATGGGGGCAACATAAGGTTTGATGACGGTGACACGATCACCAAGACGGAACTTAGGTTTCATAATTCATTCTCCTTTGAAGATGATAAAATTATTAAGATCTAAAGCGTTGGTGCTGAAAGACGGCACAACAAACACCTTGGAGCCAATGGGAGGGACTTTAGGTTCTTTACCGGTAAATTGGGAAACTGACACACCACCGAGGCGGCCGCAAATGGTGCAATAATTGACGGGTAAGTAGCGGGTGAACGTTTTGCCGGTAAGATGAGAAGCGAAAGTATAAGAGGCCCAGCCGGGGGTATACATGTGCTTGTGCCGGGAGCGGGGACGACCGGTGGATTTGCCGGGTTTGCGGTGAGGTGTGGGTTCATCGAAATCAGATTCCATAACGGTGGTGGGGGTGATTGTGTGCGGGTTAGGTTTGGAAGTGTTCATGATCTAGTCCTCCTTATCATGAAGATGGGCGCGGACACCGATGGCGGCATCAACAAGGAAGCCGGCAGCAAAAGCAAGCAGGACAAGAAACAATAAGGTACCGGAATTAAGAATGACCATAAGAACACCTCCAAATGCGGAACATGATTTAGTTGGTGGTATCGACAATAATGGGGGCATCAGAACCGGCCTGGACAGTGGGGAGCTGACCGTTCCATTTTTCATACATCTGCTGCTGGATCAGTTCCGGGGTGAGGGACTGGGAGATCAGGCGGTTGGCATCGGCCTGAGCCTGGGCTTCGATCAGTTTGGCTTCGGCGTTGATCTGAGCAGTTTCTTTTTCCTGATTGGCTTTTGTGATAGCAACTTCTTTTTCTTTTTCGGCGTTGACGTTGGCGGTCTGCTGCTCGATCTTTGCCAGCTCCAGATCCTGCTGAGCGTTGACCTTTTTCTGGACAGCAGCACGGGTTTCGTCATCGGGGTCGATATTGATCAGAGAAACGGATTCAATGATGATGCCGTAAGGCTCGAACTTATCCTTGAGGTAGGCGGTGAGTTCCGAGTTGAGGGAAGCACGCTGGTCACCAAGCAGATCAATGACGGAATACTTGGCCGTGACCTCCTTGGTCCAGGACATGATATTGGGCTTGATAAAAACCTCTTTGACGTCTTTACCGGACTGACCCTTGAAACGGGTGAAGGTATCAGCGACATGATCGGGATCAAAACGGTAGGTAAAAGTTAAATCGACCGTGAGACCTTTGCCATCATTGGACGGGACTTCGAAGGATTCATCGCCTTTGGAATCACCGTCCGAACCGGAGGTAAGGTAAGACTGTTCGATGCCGATGGTGTAGGTAGTAACTTTTTGGGTGGGTTTGACAAGATGGAAGCCCTGAGTAAGGGTGGTTTCCGCCACGCCGCCGTTCATGTTATAAATGACGCCGACATAGCCAGCAGGAATACGGACAGTACAAAACAGAGCAATAACGATACAGAAGATGATGACAAAGGCAGAGATAACTGCGCCAACGGTTTTGTTCATTGAAAAAACTCCTTATTTTTTGTTGGTGAACTGACGGAAGAAATTGAGAATTTTGGAACCAAATTCATCATAGTGCGGGGAAAGCCAAGCCCAAAAAAGGATGGCTGCGAGGATTATGAGAAGGACAAATGCGGCTGGAATGGAAACACCCCCTTTGAAAAAGAGTAAAAAATAGAAAGCCCCGCAGAAAATGAGCTGCGATGCTTTATGGCTTTTTTGCTGAATAAGAATTCAGTGAATAAGAATTCAGTGAATAAGAATTCAGTGAATGTTAATTTTGTGGTAGTGGCCGGAAAATGTATCGGTATCGAGGATTAAAACTTCATGCCGATAATCTGTAGGATAGTTGGCTTTGAGCCAGGCGCGTTTTTCTTCGATCTGCGACCAGATGGAGGAGCAATCATACAAAGAATACTGCTCTGCAAAGCGGAGGAAACGTGGGATGATACCGCCGAAAATAACTTCATCATAAAGCTTGGAATCAGGGGATGAGAGGTAAATATCTAATAAAGGACAAGATGAAATGGGGTGCTGATAAGAGATGTAAAGAAAATCGTCCTTAAACATGTGATTGGTGCGATAACAGGGCTGGTACCAAAGACCTTTGATGGAATCAGTACGGAGATAACCCCTGGTGCCATAGTAAGTGCCGGAAAGAAAACAGCCGGGAAGATCTCGATAGGTTAGTTTGGTAGGATATTTGCCCTGAGAGAAAAGAGTTTTGGATTCAGGGTCTAGCCAGTGCCGTGGGCCGATGCGGCGAGTGGTATAAAGGTTGGCAGGAGTGGGACGGGATTTCATTTGGCAGCTCTCCTTTGACTGAGTTCAACAAGAAGCTGGAACCATTCTTCAGTACCGGCATCCATAGGGCAGTTATTGAGCTGAGAACAGTCCTGACAATCAAGATCAGTGTAAGGACAGGAATGGCCGAGTTCATAGGCGCGTTGTTTGATAAAATCAGTAGAAAGAGAGGCAAGCTGCGACTGAGTATAGAGCAAGGGAGAACACCTCCTGAATAGAATCAAAAAAATAAAATCCCGGCAAACGACAAGTTCGAGCCGCACAGCGAGAACTTGTATGATGACATCATCTTAGGAAATTTAATCTTCCGGGTATGACCGGGAAGCGGTATGCGGGGCAGGCCGTAAAGGCGGTGCCTGTAGGTACCAGGGGCTTTGCCGGGAATATGAAACGCCGTGAGAGGCGGAACACCACATAAAAAAATCATCCCACCGCAGTTGAAGTGATTGTCTATCACAGAACCCAGCCGACTTGGATAAGCGCTCGGATATGACCGGAGTGCGGTGCTGGAGCACGGTTTTACCAGCGGGATGATTGGGTGGCAGGTTTGGCCATTGATCGGTGCTGCCATACCGAACGGTGGTTTTTGTGTTATCACCGATAAACCATCAAAAAACGGTTTCAATCCCTTACGGCAAGTCCGTAAGGCTGGTACCCCCACCCTGACTTGAACAGGGATTGCGCACTAATCTGGTGCTAGGCGGGCTATAAGGCCGCTTCTCTACCATTGAGATATGGGAGCATGTGGGGCTTCCCAGAGGGACTAGTACACCACTGAGCATTTTCGTTTCTGGCTGAGGGATACCCCATCCTCTCAGATCGTCCGGGAGCGACCCGGCCACTGGCGGAGCAAGTGGGATTCGAACCTACGCAGCGGGATAAACCACCCTACGTCCTTAGCAGGGACGCCTCTTAAACCAGCTTGAGTATTGCTCCGTGTGAAAGGGCATCCCACCCTTGAGGTACCAGTGACGTGCTTAGCCGTCTCACCATATGTCGATAGGTACTTACCGCTGCTTATTACTTGCCGCAGCCCGGAGGACTTTCCCATCTTGCCACCAGTTGGAAAGGTGTTTGGAAGCCAACTGGAAGTTCCGCCGATCGGTTTCATGCCGGGTGCTGCGTGTTAAGACTGCCGTAAAGACGGCTTTGAACCCGGCAAGGTGGACTGTTACCTGCCCGAAGGTGCAAACGGAATAGTTTTGAGGCAGTGTGCCGCTGCTCTGCCATTGCTTTAGCATCTGGGGGTTAGACCAGAATAAAGCGTCCAGCGAGTTTATTTCACCCACTGATTTGACGGAGAGATGGCCCTCCGCGTACCCCAGACTTGACCGGCGCTGGGAGCCATGACGCCCCGGAGTGAACCGGAACGGTGGAGCCAGGTGGGGGACTTGAACCCACAACCTGCCGCTTACAAAACGGCTGCTCTGCCATTGAGCTAACCTGGCATAGTAACAGAATAAATTTATGATGGAGACGACACCCCGCAATATGGTACATATATTTGTACTGGTGACGGGTACATAGATTCAAATTCAAACACCTGGATATACGCTATTACAGGAAAATTGTAACAACGCCATTTACGACAAGTGGCTTGCGTTTGATAACAAAGAGGGCGTTAGCTTTTCGCAGTTCATTTGGAAAGAACACGCGCAGAACATTTTCAGCCACAGACAGCTCGACAAACTGTTTGAACTGAATGGAAACAAGAACCCCGAAAAAGCCACTGACCACTGGATATGACCGAGGTGTGGAGCCGTTTGCTACCCGGTGCGGCCGCATGTTGGCCGTGCCGGTGTGACGGGACTTTACGGTGTGAAACCAAAAATGAAGTTATTCTGTTGTGGAGGGGTGTACCGGAGTTGAACCGGCGCTGCCTGCTTGGAAGGCAGGAGTACGAACCGTTATACGAACACCCCAGATTAGCGCCCGATTGGGATTGAACCAACAATCTCCCGATTACAAGTCGGGCGCTTGACCGCTTTAAGCTGCGGACGCTGAGATTCCTGCCGGGATTGGACCGGTGAAGCAGCCGACCTGCCGGGAATCATACCAGGGCGGATTGTTTTAACGTGCTACCGCCTTCGCACGTTGCCCATGTACCAGCCTTGAGGACAGCGAGGTGCCGACACAGCCATGCACATGACCTTGCGCCAAGGATTTAATAGAGCCTTGAGCCTTGGGGGTTGAGGAATAAACCTTGATGAAAAATAAGGTTTGAAATTTGAGCGTTGAGGTTTAAGCGTTAAGCATTAAACTTTCCGGGCAAATACATTCATTCTGATGGGCTGAGCATACAAAAATGCAGCCACGAGGAATGAACCAATATTTTTATCATAATTCTAATGATAGCGTGGAACAGGTGTTTATAGTTTTAACTTTGTCATTATTCCACAGCGGACAAAGCGGCTTGTGGTTTGACGCTTTCGGCACACAGGCAAATGGTATCAAAACAGCTTAGTAGCTGAATGTGATCTGGGTAACGGCGTTGGAAACAGAGAGGGCGGAATCAATTTCGTTGTTGAAGGAATCGATCTGGGTCTGCAGGTCTTCAATGATTTGAGTGCAGCCTTTGGTGAGGCCATCGACCAGCTCCATGGAGTTCTGTTCAAGATAGGTGTTGCGGATCTTGGCGACAGTTTCAGGATCGGCATCCTTGGTTTTGGAATCGCCGCCGCAGATCGATTTGACCATATCATCGGCCTTGGCTTCCACACGGAGATTGGCGGAGGTGATCTGAGAGGTTTCGTTTGAATACTGGGCCTGAATATGGCTGCGCAGGTAGTCCAGGTATTCCATGCCGTGCTGCTTGAGAGAGATGGCTTCGGCCACGGTATAAGTTTTATTGTTGACTGAAATTTCTGTGACCGCGTTGGACTTGGAGACAGCGGCCTTGATGGCGTTGCGGCGATTGATGAGATCCATAGCGGAATCATAACTGGCCTGAGCGGATGTTTTGAATTCATCCACCGTGATTGCACCGAGCTTGGTAGCTTTGGCTTTGGCGGCGACACAGAACTTGGCGGAATCGATCTTTTTGATGATGCGGGAATCAATCATTTTGAGTTCCACCAGAGCGCGGTGAATGGACATGGATTCGGTAGTCATGGGAAAACCTCCTGAAAATAGTGTTTGCGAAAACTTGTAATATAGCGCCCGTAAAAATGTGGGACGACGATGCCCCACGATGAGGAAAAATTATTTTAAGTTGAGCTGCTTGTAAGACAGCCACTTTTTGTAAGAGTAAACGAAATCATTGCTATAAACGCCCCAGAGTTTTTCTGACAGCTGTTGTGTTTTGAAGAGCCGCAGGAACCGGCCGGATTTATAACAAGAGCTGGCGAGAACTTTTTTGTTTTTGAAGGGATTGTTCACCGGAAGCTGTTCTTGGCGCTGAGAATAGACGCGGTTGATGTTATTGACGATATAAAAACCGCTGGCGTCCGGGTCCGGCGTTTCGGCCTTGTTGGCGCCTTTTACACCGCGGATCACATAATCATCGCGGCCAAAAAACGATACTTCACGCATACCGGTACGATTGGGCACCAGGATACCTTGTGCAAGCATGGCTTTTTCAAGGTTGATACAGCAGAAAGAGGAAGAAATCACAATATCCTGCGGGAGGTGATTTTGTTCGGTGGCGTAAATTACCATACGGGTAAGATCGACATCCGCTTTTTTGATAAGAGCAATGTTTTTGACCTCTACACCGCACCAGGCAAGGGTATAGATTGCACGGGGCATACAGTCCAGATCACTGTTATTAAAGATAGCTTCCAGCAGAGATTCGAATTCTTCATCAGAAAAGAGCATCTGCTGAGAATAGGAATCAAGGGACTGCTGCAGAGTGGGTTTGCTGGGATTGGAAACGGTAGTGAGGGATGGCTTGGACGGAATTTGAGAATCGTCCTCATTATCAGCCAGTGACATCTGAAGAAACTGACGGAACGGATGGCCTGTTGACTGATCCAGCGTGATAACGTTTTGAAGAACCAGGTAATCCAGGTAACAGGAGAGAAGGACCAACTTGTTGCGGTTGATAACTGCACTTGCCGAGTTGCCGATGATTGCCTGCTTATAAAACGATGCGTACTGCTGATAGGAAAAGGATTCAAACCGGGTGCCGTACTGATGCTCATACGTTTCGAGCGTGTAGGACAGCCGGGGAATGATTTTTTGGATATACTGCGGAACGGTTTTGCCGTGATTGACCGTAATATAAGCATTGGTAATATCAGAGATAAGTTGTTGATAACGATCAATACGAACAGAATCATTGTTATACCGATCGATAATAGTTTTGCCCATACAGATCCTGCCTTTCTAGTTATTTATAGTATAACGTATGTAGACAGGAAATGCAAAGAAAAACTATGCAACCGGTGTTGGGCGGGGTTCCGGGATGACCCAGCGGGTAAGGAATGGGTTCTGGATAAGAAAGGCTTTTTTGGCCAGTTGCCAGTTTTCATCCGAGAAGCGGCCAATCGGTTCACCCAGCTGAGTGTTCAAAAGAGTATCCCGCGCTTCGACCACGAGGGTAGAATCCCGCGTAAGGCCGCGGATGGAACCGGCTGGGTAATCAACATGCGTTGGACTGGCACTTGCAAAGCGCTTGGTGGTGAAGGGGATGACATCACACTGGCCGCTGAATTTGTTATAAACATCATTGCTGACGACCAGATAGGGATGAATACCAACGTACTTGTGCGTACCGAGCAGAGCATGGTCTTGCGGAGCACAGCCCAGCCGGATTTCGCCAAATTTGGGAACCGAGGTACTGGGTTTGAACATAGCGGGGAAACCTCCTTTACTTATTTATTACTTACCTTGTGATATTATCATACCACGTTACTTACAAGAAGTCAACAGTAAATTTTAAGTTTTTTGAAAAATATTTACGGAATAATTTACACCATCCAGAACGAAATCATAGGTGGTGTAGGAGTAGGTATAACGGCCAAAAAGGATTTCATTGCCGGGGGTACTGGGGGTGATGGCGGCCTGAATGCTGAGAGCCTGCAGGACGATGGTGCTGGTTTTGCTTTGGAGGCGAAGCAGCGGGACGCCGGTGGAGGCAGACATGAAGCGGATTTGATCTGGCTTGAAGGTGGAAAGGGAGGACATAGCCGGGGTGTAGAGGTGGACATTGATGTAAGCAGCGTTTTGGCAGGCGGTGGCAAGCTGGGCAAGGGTGATAGTTTGTGTATTCATGGCTCCTCCTTATCAGTTGACGTCCGAAAAGATGGACTGGAAAATGGTGGGAATTTAATCCCAATAGTTGTAATTGACAACCATTTGTTGTATAATGCGAGTATAGCACAAAGGAATTCAAGATACTAGAACGGAAACCTGTACTAACATTGAAAAGGGGACACGAAAATATGGAGATTGGGCAAATTATACGAGAGTGGCGCAAGGTAAACGGGATAAGCCAGCGGGAACTGGCAGAGCGGTTGCGATGCGGAACCCACACCGTGATGGGGTGGGAGAACGGAATCAATTACCCAGGGTTTTGGGCGCTGGGCGTATTGGCGGACGAGATGCACTGCACGGTAGACTACCTGATGGGGAGGGAAGATCATGCTGTAGCGGCCTGTAAAGAATCCACGATGGAATCAATGGCATCGGAGGCTTCGGAACAGAGGTCAACGGCGGACTGAAGTTCATCCATGGCGTCCTGCATAGCGGTGCCGCGGTCGGAATCCTGCATAGACTCCGGCATATTATCGAAGGCTTCTTCCTCAATATCGTGCAGGTCCTGAACTTGGGAGGAGAGATCGTTCTGGATGGTGGAGGAGAGATCTTTGAAAGCCTTGATAAGACCGCGAATTCTGGAGCGGCGTTCTCTATTCATAACAATTACCTACCTTATTATATTATATAGTGGTTAGAATGAGTGGGTTTTGGATTCGGTTACGGTATGGATAATGGCGGGGCTGCAGGACCAGGCAAAGTGGGGCTGGCGGCCGGTGGAAGTGATGACGACGGTGACAAGATCCATGGCAGCAAGGACGGCTTTTTGACGGATGATGTTGCGGTCGTGATCTTGAAAAAGATAGCGGCGAACGAAAACATTTTGGATCTCTGAATTGGCCACGGCGATATAGACAGTGCCGGCAGGCTGAGATTCCGCATGAGGACCTGCAATGCCGGTGATACCAACGCCAAGCTCTGCGCCGGATTTTTGAGCTGCGCCGATTGCCATTTGGGCAGCGACAGGACCGGAATAAACAGTATAATTCTTGATGGTATCCGGTTTGACAGAGACAAGGTTCGTTTTGGCAGCGGCAGAGTAAGTGACAAAGCCATACTCCATAACGCTGGATGCGCCGGGGATGCTGGCAAGAGAGGAAGAGAAAAGGCCGGCGGTGCAGCTTTCGGCAGCAGAGATGTGAAGGGATTTGGATTTGAGCAGCTCAACAAGCTGTTGGGAGGACTGAGGGATAGAATTCATGATAAAGCTCCTTTGAATGGGAGGATGTACGCCAGGGTTTTGTAACCCTGGTTTTTATTTTTTTAATAGGACAGAACGAAGAGCAGCCAGGTAAAAAAGATTTGGACGGTATGGAGGAGCTGGTCGGTGGTAAGAGAGATAGAACCTTCGTTCGCTTTTTGGTGGTCAATAATAGCATGAAAACCGGTATTGATAAGAATGGCGGAACAGGAAGAGACGATTGCATGGGGATTATAAGAAACGAACAGAGAGTAAACCAGAAGCGGGATCATAATGCAGGTTGACCACATGAAGGAATGCTCGATGAGAGCGGTGATGTAATCAACAGGATAGTGTTCCTGAACGAATTCCTTGGAGAATTTGAGGTTCCACCAGGAACGCTGCTTGAAATCGGCGAGGATGCCCTGGAGATTGTAATCGGCAATGAGGTGAGAGAAAAACATAAGGAGGAGGAGAAGAAATTTGATTGGCATAATGATTCACCTGCCTTGATCTTACATAGTGTAGAGTTTGACAGCGATATCAAGAACTACAAGGACAAAGCAGATACCGATAAAAATCAGGGTACCTTTATCATTATTCTTTTTCATTTTAGTGCTCCTTTCGATTTTTCATGGCTTCCTGAGCCTGAGCGTAAGTGAGGGTTTTGCCTTCGTGGCCAGGGAGAGGTTGAGATTTCCAGGTGCCGGGAACGTGGTATTGTTCAAGAGAACGGCGATTGAGTTGTTCGATAGAATAGCCGGAAACATTGGCAGCGTATTCATGATTGACCTGGATGCCCATATCTTCACAGTCGTGGCAAATCATAATATAGATTGCCTCGGACCAGGAACAGTGGCGTTCTTGCTGGACCTGGAAAGCGTATTCGCCACGCAGGTTGTGGCCATTTTCAGCAATGGCAAGCCAGGAATCTTGGACTTCCTGCTGTTTGCGGGCACACATGGGAAGACCTTCGTTGGGGTCGGATTCAGGAAGAACTTTAAGGGCGACTTTGGCAATACCATATGAGAAGGCATATACAGCGGCGAACATAAGAGTTGCGATAACAATAGCCGCGAGAAGACAAAGAATTGGCATATTGTCACCTCCTTAGATTTTGAAAATTGAAATCTATTTGGAACGAAGACGGCAGCGCATGACTTGAATGGACTGGACGCTGCGCTGAAGACGGGCGGAAAGCTGACGGTCGGGGATGGAGTGGGCGAGGATAAGATTCATTTCCTCGGTAGTCCATTCACGTTTGGGGTAACCGGCTGTTTGCCGGTAGTTGTTGCGGCGATAATAATTGCGGGCAAGAGGATCAAGACGGGAAGACATGAGGGGAGTGGGTCAGCTCCTTGTTGGATTTGGGTATTTGCAAAATTAGGTGATTTTCTATTTGAAAATAGGTGGTCTACTAATTTATGCAAATACAATTCCTTCGTTTTTGACAACAAATTTACATTTATAATATGGATATGCGTTGCCATTCGTATTGTAATATCCATCTGCTTTGCCATTATGTGAGCCGCTAACTCCTTGCATCACATGAACTTGCCCGTCAACAAGAAATACACTTCCTGGATAGTTACGGTTCAAATTTCTATATGCAGGATGATGCTCTTTCACCTTGAGCTTGCAAACATCACCTGGATGGCTTTGACGAAACTCTTCCAAACTGTCGGTAGCCTGTTTAATAGCCTTGTGGCGATTCGTTGCCACTGTTTTGCCATTGAGTGTGTACACGCGGCTCATGTTCGCTTTGTGTAGCACTCTTCTATCATGGCGGCGGAACTGCTTTAATTCGTATGGCACATGGCTGTTTATATTGCTATCACAAACATCGTTGGGTAAAACAGAACAGGCAATGCAATAAGCATCAAGCCAATGGTCTTTACTCACACCGTGCGCTGTACGATAGTCGTAGGTACTTTTACCATTGGTCACAAAGAAATGCTTCGGAAAAAGAGAATTCATCTCTTTCGTCAATGCCGGAATGATTTGATTCAATACGCTCAAAGCACCGTACTTTTTGACGAGTCCGACTTTTTCTTTGGCGAGTTTCTTTTGCCAGGTAGCATCCTTATGAACGAGATTGTGATGCTCCGTGCATAGACCAACAATATTGGCGATAGTGTTGCTACCGTTTTCGGATTTCGGTACTACATGATGGTAATGTTCAATGGGCTTCTCACAAAATAGGCAATGGTGTTCCTGCATTTCAGAAACAGCATTTTCAAGGCTCCCTTTTTGGTAGAGTGGGCCTTGCTGATACTGCCATTTCTGAATGTTAGGGTTGTCAAGCTGCATGAACGCAAATTTGTTGACTTCAAGCACAACATCACTGATAGGAAGAAACTTCTGAATTTTCTTCACCAAGTTGATGTGTGTCTGTAGCAACTGATTTGCAGTAGGCGTAAGCCATCCTTCCGGTCTTGCACGATTGGTGAACTTTGCCTCTTTGTTTTTGATACCAATGCAAAGTACATCTTTCTCACAACCCGGAAGATGGCGCTTGATAACGCCAATTTCTTTTGCACGTTTACTAACACTACCATTTTGAGCAGTGGTTTGCTTTACGCACTTCTTAGAAATAGTGCCGTTGGTTTTTGCTCTCCGCTGACGGCGGCAGCGTCTGCCGTTGGTGCGTCTTGCGCAGCGTGATTCCTTACGCTTTTTCATCAGCTTAGGGACTTCCTTATTGCGGGTCTCAAGATGCGCAGTAAAGACCGCCGCCCCGTCTGTTTTGACAACGGCAACGCCGATGTTGGTCCTACCAGGGTCGATACCCAAGTATAGGGGTTGAACTACATCATCAGTTTCATAAAGCAACTGGATAGTAAACGGTTTTGATTTTACGACTCGTGCTTTTCCATTCTTAAGGAGATGGCGCACATGCATACAGCGAGTCGTTGGCATCAAAGGTTTACCATCTTTGTTTAACACATATACAGTAGGCATATACGCTACCCTCCTTTTACTGTAAGTCTCTCCTGCTGAAACAGGAGGTTGTGTTTCCCTTGGCTGGGTGTTTGCTGTGAGCGGTATTGTACGAGACAATGCCACTCGTGCGGAGCTATCAACTGGGAAAATCGATAGGCGCAACAAACATCCAAATGCCTGTGGTATTTGTAAAAACAGATGGTTTTATTCAAACCACCTATTTTTGCAAATACCCTTGGATTTATTGGGTGAAATCATAGGCGGACTGGGCAATGGGCAGGCAGTGAGCACGCAAAATCTGCCAGAGTTTGCAATCCGGTTTTGTGCGGGAGAGGAGTTGCAGGGCACGGTCCCTGGACATATCGCGGTGGGCAAGAGGGTAGTTTTGAGCCAGAAAGTTGCGATGGGATTCATTGAGCGGGGCAAGGATACCCATGACTTCAGTCATGGGAGGAATTGCCCCTTCACCTTCTTTCTGTAATATAATTTGTTGCGACTTCTAGTAGCCGCAATTTTTTGTAGGACGCGCTATTAGAAACAACAGTACCGTCCAATTTTTTAAGAGCGAAGTATCCAGAAGTTCGTCTGCCTGTGATAACGCATTCTGAGCCATTATAGGATACTTTGTCCCAAAGGCGGTAACCTTTTACGGTGTACGGAGCTTGATTAGCCTTGCGTATACCACCTTTAAGGATAGTCGCTTTGTGCAGCTGTCTGTTATGGTGGCGTATAGCCTTCGTGTAGTAGCAAGTATCGCAAGGTATGGCCAATGGGTTCTTGCTAATGCAGCGTGCATCATTGGTGTGGCTTTTAGGAATACTATGCTTCTCACGCAAGTACTTGGTTATATAGCCATAAGTCTCTTGTACAGGAATCTTCAGCTCTTTAAGCAAGCGTTCCATAAGTGTCTTACGCATAATCCCCATAAAAGCTGCATCTTTGAGAGGCTTGCCACGCTTTTTGCCGTTAAGTGTTACTTTTCCAGCGTGTAGAGCTTTATGACAAGCTGTGCAAAGCGTAATCAGGTTATTGGGAGCATTACCACCTGTTCTACGGGTCTCGATATGATGCACATGCAGCTTTACAGCTTTTGTTTTTGTTGGATGCGCACCGCAGCACTGGCATGTATAATTGTCACGCTTTAACACATACTGGCGTACATTGTACTCATCGTACATCTCACCAAGCTGGTAATCTGTGCCTACCGGCAGAGGTTTACCTTCCAGCATTGCTTTTAGACGTTGTGTGTCAAACTCTGCTGTTTCTACTCTGACGAGCGTAACAGGCAAGATACGACATACTCGCTTGATAAGCGTAATGTGTTCTTGAATCTTGACCTCCACAGATGGCGCTAACCAACCCTTATGTTTGCTATGCACTCTGTTGTCGAAACGCGGCGCACGGTAACGGGTCTTGCGGTTACGTCTGTTGCGTCTGAAAGCACGGCGTGCAGAAAGCAAATCAACCACATCATTGCGTGGAGTTGCCTCTTCGCGATAGAGTTCGTACTTTTCAGTGGTAGCAGATATGCCAATATGCTTGCTGCCTGCATCTACGCCCAAAGTAATAGGTTGTTTGTATCCTGTACTTCCATACAGGAGCTTGATTGTAAACGGTGTGCGTTTTACAACGCATGCTTTTTTCTGCTTTAACAATAAGCGAGCCTTGCATGGAGAACACGGCATCAAAGGCTCGCCGTGCTTGTTAAGTACATACACATATTGCATGATGCCATGCTCCTTTTGATAAATTAGCAGCTAATAAAAAGCTGCTCTCTCCTCCGAAGAGGAGTCACGTCCGAAGAAGCTAATCCTTCCCCAAGGTTATAAACGGTTTAATACAGCCACACCTGTCGGCTTTACCTCAGCTTTATGTGATGTGTTGTCTTAGAGCGCACGGCTAGGATTTACACTATGCGGTAACTATCTATTCGCTTATAACGGGGCACAACTTAATGTGCAAAGGGTAGTCAACATATCCTTGCGGACACAGCTGAAATTACAGACTTATGTTTCCACAAGCCCGCGACTTCAGTCGTGGGTTATTGACTGTTGGTGAAAAGAAGCTCGGTACCGGGGTGAGTTTCCGTTAAGTAGAAGTAGGGGCCGGTAACTTGCAGGCGGATGCCAGCGGACGGAGCACAGTAGAGATCAAGGGGAGAATCATCCTTTGCCGAGGTGTAGCCTTCGCCAAAATAAGAGAGCCAGCGGTGGACGTTGGGACCCCAGGGGCAAACGGTGGGTGGCGGCATGAAATCATTGCCTTCCCAAACGTTTGGGGTAAAAGTTTCATCATAGGAGTAAGGACAATCCTGTTCCGGGGTGAGAGGCGGGGTGTAGATTAGAGGCGGATAGGCGGGCGTGGTGGTGCAGATAGCTTCCGGCGGAACGGCTGCACCTTGGGGCAGAGGAGTGAAATCACAGGCTTCGGTTGGATAGGAATAGCCGGACGAAGAATGAATGTTTTTGGTTTTGACCTGGCGATAGACGGTACGGAGCTTACCATCCTGATAGAGGTTGCCGAAGATAAAATCGTTCTGGCTGACAAAGTAAAGGGTGCTGCGATCGCCATTGAAACAGAAAACAGCAGCGGCAGTTTGGTCGGCCAGGTTGGGACGGGGGATATCCGGGGCGGCGTGATCAAAATAATCCTGGAAGCTTGTCCAGTTTTTGAAGTAGAACGGGTAGTTGGGATTGGGAGCAAAATCAGAACAGATGCCCTGATAGGAACCGCGATGAAGATGGGCGCAATCCGAAACAAGATTGACAATGATGTTATTGGCACGCTTACATTTGATACCATGATAAGCGCAGTGACGGCAGTGAAGCTCTTCATCGTAAAGAGGATTTGTGGCGGACATGGGACAGCCCCCTTTAGACGGCGTAGTGGATATCGCGGGAGCGGGTGCGGCGGAAGGCGAGAGCGGCGGGAGTGGTGGATTTGATCTGGGTGATGGCATCATAGCAAGCCTTTTCATCCGGGTCAGAGAGTTCATCATCGGAGATGTGACGGTATTCAAATGTGAGGTCCTTGCCTTCAACAAAAGGAGTGCCGGAGGTTTTATCAAACTGAACAGAATCATTGTTGTAGGTGACTTCGAAGATGAAATCGCCGTTTTTGTTAAAGAAGCGAACGTATTCTTCCGAAGAGGGATCGAAGAGATCACGGCGGACATTGCTGGCAGTATAGACAATACCGTTTGCGAATTTCATGGTGATGTTATAGCGCTCAGCGTTGAGGTTGACAATGTTCAGATCCTTGATGGCTTCCGTGAAAGGCAGGCCGGTGTTGAGTTCAAAGGCGATGGAACGCAGGCAGTCATAATTGAGGTCAACGCGACCGGCAAAACCGATGACGGCATCGATCTGGTCATAATATTCCGGCTTGAGCTTATCCTGCATGTAGGTGCGGATTTCATCGGCGGTGGGGTAATCGAAGCGGAAGTGGTAGTGGAAGCGGCCGGGGCGGTTGACGAGGAAATCATTGAGACCTTTGAGATCATTGCAGGTGACAACAAAGAGGCGCTTGCCGTTGGAGGTGCCATCGAACAGGGAGAGCATGGTGGACTGAGGATCGGTTTTATCATTATCGGAGGGGTGGGCGAAGGTTTTATCGAATTCATCAAAGAGGATCATGACTTCCTGGTCGATGGATTCGAGGTAGGAGGCGATGCCGGGGATGGCTTCATCGACAATGAGGACGGGCAAGCCAGCAGAGATGGCGCGGGTGGAGAGCAGGCGAGCAAACATGGACTTGCCGATACCTTTTGCGCCGCTGAGGATGACGCCAAGAGAACGCGGGAAAGCGTTGTAGGACGCGATGACTTTTGCGACCTTAGATTCATGCGGGCCATAGACAGTTTCGTTGACCTGCATATTGGGGCGGGATTCCAGATAGAAGCCGCTGAGCTTGGAGAAGCGGACGCAGTAGGTGGCGGCGGGCAGGGAATCAAAGGTGCGAAGGGAATCATCGTAGATCTGGTACTTGATGCCGGTGTTGACGATTTTCATAAATATGTAACTCCTTTTGATTTTTGTTATAGAACAATGTTAAAAATAAAACAAGGTGGTGGAAAATATTACAAAAACGGGAAATGATACGGTTATCAGTCCGGGGCTTTGAGATTATGGGAGTCATAGGGGGTGTAAGTGATTTCGATTTTGCCGGGGCAGGTACAGGTTTTTCCATTGACAAAATACTGACGCCAGTAGTCATCGTCACATTCGCCTTTGGAGGTAATACGGAAGGTAAGGGAAGGGAAGGAGCGGGAGAGGGCGATCATATCGTTGGCGACATCGAACGGACATTCGTTTTCGGAGTCGAAGGTGAGGATATCGTTCTCGTCATCATAAAAATAGGCGGAAGGATCGAAGGGTCTGAGGCAAGGGGAAGCATCGGCGTAAAGGGTTTGGAGTTCATGCTGGATGGCACAGCGGGTTTGCTCCGGGATAAAAGCGGGGGTGTCATCGCGGAAGACATCGAGAGTGTAGTAGGTAAAGTAGGACATAAAATCATCTCCTTAATTTAAGATGCAGTGACGGAATCGGTGAGGGATTTGAACATCGTTTTGGGAAGGCCGGGGGTAGATTCCTGGCGGGAAATCCACTGGCGTTGGTAGGAGACAGCACGGGGATAATCAGCAGCAGGGGAAACAAGTTTTGGGCTTTCAATATTTTCAAAGACACATTCCGCGATGATCTGCAAAATTTCCGGCAAGGTGGTATCAGAACCATAGGCGGAGACAAGACCGCGCAGGGAACAGTAATAAGGCTCAACAGCTTGTTCCAGCTGGCGGATGGTGTAGGCAGAGAGGTCGATCGTTTCGGCGGCAACGGCATAATAATTGCGGTTGGGAGAAGCCGATTTGGAGTGAAAAGGAACGATGTCGGTGAATTGGTATGTAGTGGGAGAGAGAGCACGGCAGTACTGGCGGGTGTCCGGGTCAGTTTGGAAAAATTGTTTCATGGGGGGGGTGGTCCTTTCAGGGGGTGGTGAGAGGCTGAATGAGGGAATCAAAAGAGATGGAGGAAATGGGGATGGACTGCGGGGAGGGAATGGACTGCAGGGAGGGAGAATAACTGGCAAGAGCACAGATAGGGAAGATATAAGGGAAACCGTAAAAAGAATACGTTCGTCTATCAGATGTATAGTAAACCTCTTTTACAATGTAAGAGTAGCCGCAGAATTGTTTCATACCTTGCAAAATGGTGATATACGGAGTTTTAATTCCACCACTTTCATTCAAACCGTATTCTTCTGCCATGTCATCCCATGTACGGATGGTGACGGTATCACCGGGCTGAGGATCGAAATTCATTAAGAAGCTCCTTTCAGAAGGTCATCAAAGGTGAGAGAGGATTCAAAGACGGGTACACAAGAGAACAGACAGGAAAATCATAGCTTACATCCGCAAAAGAGCACCAGGAGCCAACAGCGGTAGTGGTTACACTTTCAACAGTGTAGAAATGACCGCAATATTGTTTCATACTTGGAAGGATGGCGGCAGGAAGCGTTGGGATATCCCCATAGAAATCAGTGCCAAACTCTTTTACCATATCATCCCAGAGGCGGATCATAACAAAATCACCGACTTGAGGAAAATACGAACTCATTATGTGGCTCCTTTCATAAGATCGTCGAAAGAAATGGTAGAAGCAGGAACAGGTGGGGCAAAAACGAACATATCTTCAGTAAAAGGAAACCAGCTGCCGTCTAATCCATAAATCCAATGTTTATCGTTAATGGATGGCCGGACATATTCAACTTTGAAAGAGCGACCGCAAAACTGTTTCATATTATAGTCAAGGGTTACATAAGGGGTTTTAATCCCTAGTTGTTCACCCAGGCTGCCATATTGAGAGAGCATATCATCCCAAGTACGGATTGTGACCGTATCGCCAGGCTGAAATCTGTGAGGATAAGACGGCATAGGTTAAGCACCACCTTGAAGTAAATCATCGAAGGAAATGGAAGGGGGAGGAGTAGGCACGGGGGAGGATTCCATAAGAGATTGGTAGGCGGCATAAATTTTTGAAGCGTAATACATTTTGCCGTCCTGGGTGGTGAACTGAAAGAGATTTTTATTGCAAACACCCGTGGCAGTGACGATTTGAGGGGAATCAAAATCACCGCGGGAAACAGCAGTAACGTCAGAAACAGGACAGAAAATGGAACGACTCCATGATAAGTTCATACGGTAAGCAATGAATTGTTTGCGCGGATTAGAGCTTTGGCAAAAATCATCATAGAGAGCTTTACATTGAGCGAAGGAGGGGAAGAGAATTTCTTGATTAGGAAGGATGGTGGGGTAAAAAAGATCGGTTGTTTCGGGAGGAATCAAAAGAAGTCACCACCTTGGAGAAGAGAATCAAAGGAGAGAGAAGAGGGTGAAACGGATTGGGGTTTGGATTGTTCGAACATAGGGGAAGAAAAAATCGCGGAACTACCACCGAGATAATAAGAATCAAAATTTGGAGGTGTATAGTGGTTTATATGAACAATGGGGAGTGTCTGCCCGCAATATTTTTTCATATACATTGTGAAACATTTTGGGACTTTGATTCCACCATGTCCGTTCAAACCAAATTCGGATTCCATATCATCCCACTGGCGGATGGTAACTTTATCACCAATGTTGTAAGTAGGGTAATCGGTAGGGTTAAGAGGGTTCATTGAGGGAGTTCACCTCCGGTGAGGAGTTGATCAAAAGAGATGGCGGGAGGAATGACGGGAGGGGATTCGTTAAGAGGAGCGAGCATGGCGGGCGAAAGGAACCAGTTGTAGATTCCAACTATAGGGGGGATGTTATAAGAGAAAGAGAGAAGAGGATCATCGAACTGGAAGATACCGGGAAAAAGATAATCTTCATCATTGTCAGAATAGGAAGGTTCGTTTACGATGGTGAGAGTGGCACCGCAGAGGTATCTCATTTTGTCATGAAAGAATGTGTCATCCGGCAAGCGAATACCATCAATACCATAGTAGCTGATGGATTTAAGTTCATCCCAGGAGAGGATGCGGACGCGTTGGCCGAGGTAGAGGTCTTGGAAGGTCATAAAAAAATCACCTCATTGATTGGGCTGAGGTTTGGGAGCCCAGGAATGGAGCTGGCCATCCAGGATTTGCATTTCCTTGGCGATGGAAGCGATAACGAAATCAAGAGAGATGGCCTGACCGGTAGTCTGGCGGCCCCAGTAGGACTTGCCCCAGCAATCAAGAACGACTTCACCGCGGGCTTTGAGCTTTTCGCCGAACCAGTTGGAGACCGCCCACCATTCAAAGATTTCGGGCGGGGTGGTATCGAGGTCATCGTATTCATCGTCGCTGTAGACAGCACCGCAACACTGGCAGACATGAACAGTTTCGGACTCGCAGCAGGCACGGGCTTGGGCAAGAGTAGGGTAGGTGAGGCCACAGACGGGGCAGATATAGGGGTCCACAGGTTCCGGGACGTCAGAATCATAATCCGGGTTTTTGAATTTGGAATCATCGAGGTCCGTGACATCAACTTCATCAAAGTAGCTGGAATTACCGCACTCGGAGCAGGTTTGGGAGGAGGCATCACAGATAGCAGATTCGTAATCGGATTCATCGAAAGGAGGATCTTCCGGGATGCTGGCGTCATAAGCGAGGGCGGAGAGGATAAAATCCATTTCCTGGTTCATATTGCAGAAGACTTCGCGGTTGATGAGCTGGTCGAGAATTTTTTGGTTGGGGGTGGAATCGGAAGAATATTCTTTGTCATTAACGGTGTAGAACATGGGATCAACTTCCTTTTTTTGTACAAAGATTAGAGATTGGACTCATGAGCGATAATAATTTCATCAGGATCAGAATAAGTACTGACAGCATCCGGCTCAAAAAAGACAGAAGCGATATCAGACATCCGCTCTATACCATAGCAAGAGCCTATAGAATCAACCACTACCCATTTTTGAGTAACAGAATCATACTGATAAAGGGTGAGATATTTTGCTTTGCCGTTAAGATATTCCTGACAGGCTGCAAGTTCTTCAATGATAATATCAACAGCACGGCTTTCCCAATCGTGGTCTTCGTAACCGGCATCAAGAACGTTTTTGTGAGTACAGACAGCAAACCCGACAATATCAGAATCAAAATCACTACAAAGCGGAAGGATGGAAAGAGAAAGACGAGAGGAGTCCCTATAAGCATAAATTGGACGGATATTGTATTCTGTGCCTGATTCCTTTAAGGTTTTCATGTCAGGAACGAAGCAATCAATAGACTTATCGCCAATCAGGTGACGATCAGGAGTAATATAGAGGGTACAGTAAGTTTTACCGGTTTCCCGTGGGCTGACAGCGCGGAGATCCGCCTCACAAGAAATAAAATAAAAATTATTATCAGCATCACGAACGCGAACACCGGTGAGAATTTTTTGATTTTGGGAAGGAATAACAAGAATAGACATAGTTCAAACATCCTTTATGGTTTTTTGATCAGGATTCAAAATCGGGGTGGTCGAGGGCGGTGGCGTTGGAGAAGAAGACATCAACCATATCCTGATCGGATTCGATGTTATAGCAGCCGCCGCAGGAATCGTTTTCTTCCCACTCATTGGAATCGGGGTTATATTGATAGAGGGTGAGAGTTTTTGCTTCGCCGTTGAGGTACTGCTGATAGAGTTCAAGCTCACTTTTGATCACGTTCTCAGCACGGGAGCGCCAGTCCGGGGTGGAGTAGCCGAGGTCAGCTACGTCCTGGCGGGTGCAGACGGCGAAACCGGCAAGGCCGGAATCAAAATCATCATGGAATGGCGTGGTGGAGAGAGCGATGGCGGAGTGAATGTAGGCATAGATGGGAAGCTTGACGTATTCAGGTTCAATGCCGGCTTTGACATCAGGGACAAAAGCGCTGACAGGTTTATCACCGGAGAAATAACGATTGGGGGCGATATAGAATGTGGAGTAGCAATCCCAATCCGTGCGGGGGTTGGGAGGGAAGAGGTCGGGTTCTTCGGAGATAAAATAAAGATCATTGCCGGATTTGGCGTAGGTGCCGGTGAGGGTTTGTTCGGTTTGAACGGGGATGGTGAGGGTAGACATATTTCAAGCCTCCTTCTTGGATGCGGATTCAACTTCCGGCTTGGATGCGGCGTTAATATAAGTGTTGACGGCGGCATTGAAGCGATCAAACAGGACGCCGCTGTACATAACAAGGGTTTTGAGCTGCTGGGCGGTGCGGTGATAGCGGTTGCGGAACTGGATATGAGCTTCGTTCCAATCGGTGTTCATGGTTTTATAGACGTTGCGGTAGGTGACGGAGAAGTTGCAGGAGGTATCATAGTAGATAGCAGCGGCCTTGGCAATGGCGGCATTGATGGCGGCAGCACGTTCATCCAAAAGGGACTGAGAAGGGGCGGGCTTGGGCTGCTTTGCGGATTCATCCGGCAGGGGGGCGGGAACGGGCTGTTCATCCAGAACGGAAGTGGCCGGAGATTTGATGATGCAGGGTTCGGTTTTAATGAGGCCGAGTTCCCGCTGGACACCGATGGGAAGCTGAGAGTTGGGGTTGGAATCGTTTTTGCGGACGTGCTTGATGATGGCATCGTTATAGAGATCATTCAAAATAGAATCGAAGATTTCGCGGTAGGTAGTGGAGGAGCTGATAATTTGGATGGTGGAGATATAAGAAGTACAGGCGTGAGACTTGCGGTAGTTGATGCGCTCCTGCTCCTGGACAAAACCGTAATCGCGTTTCATTTTGGCGTAGATCTGGTTGAGGATATCGCGGCGGGAGGGGTAAAGCTCCGGGGCGTTGCGGATGATTTTATCCATGGTTTGGTAGACTTCATCACGCCAGGTGACGGGGGCGGATACAGGTTTGGAGGCTACAGCAACAGAGACATTTGACTTTTGCGAGGCAGGTGCCGGGGTGGATTCGTTTTTGGGGCTGGGGGCAGGTTCATCATGGACGGCATAATCCTTGGGGGTGACGGTGACGGGCTGCGGGGCAGGCTGCTGAGTGGGGACAGCGCCGGCAAAGTGGTTGGCGATGGCAGCGAGGGTGGAGGTCATTGTGACCATGCAGCGAGTGGTTTCGGCCTGGGTTTTGAGGGTGGAATCAACGAGGGCCTGGATGGTTTGCATGGCTACGGCGGAGGTTTGGTTCGGGGTGGCGAGGACGCTGCGGCCATAATAAAGGGATTCCATAACATCCCATATAAAGTCCATGAACTTATCCGCGTTGGGCTGGCGGGAGAAGCGGCAGATTTCCATAACACCGCGGAGGGTGTAAATAAATACATCCCTGGATTTACCGTCAACTGTATTCATTTTGCATACGGTTGAAAGAGGGTCCAATCGATCTTTATTCCGATTATGAATCTGCTGAATTGCGATACGAGGATTCTCATAATTCAACGCTGCACCGACCTGTTCGCGGGTCATGTAGAATTCATTTTTATTGGAATCGTCCTGATATACATTGCAGGTCAGAGAGCCAAAAGGTTTTTGGGTAACGAGGGTAAGATTTTGAGTCATTTTGAAAGTTCCTTTCTGTGATATGGGATAAATAGATATTGGATATTTGTTATGCTTTGACGGTGTTTTTGCGGGTGAGTTCGAGGACGGTGCAAAACGGGGCGAACCAGCCGCCGCCCGAATAGAAGGCATGTGGGGTGGAGGGCTGACATTCATAGCAGACAGTACCGTTGATGATAGCGAGGGTGTAGGTAAGTTTGGTCATAATGGTTGATCCTTTCTGATGGTAAAAATAGATTCAAAATAAAACAGGGAACAAGCTGGTGGGAAAACGGTCTTCTTGAGTGGATCATAGGTCGGTCTTGTGAAGGACGTGTTAGCGTTTGTTTTGGCTCAAATGCGGATCTTTTGATGCCAACTCGAAACCGTATGGAGGCGCGTTGTCTGCAGACGACGCCCGTGATCCAGGAGGGGGAGGAGGTAACAAATTCGAACTCTTGGATATAACCGAAGAGTGAAAGCATGAACTGAAATATAATCAGCAAATGATTCTATACCTTGTTAGGCTGTTTTATTTTTGAGGTTGATCGTTGGGACACGGCGGGGTGTTGTTGGCAAAATTGGCCATGGAAGCGCCGTGGTATTTATGCTTGGGGATTTGCCAGTTGAGAGGTAGCTCCTTTCAATAAATCATCAAAGGTGAGAGTGGAGGCGCAGACAACTGTGGGACAAGATTGTTCAAACATGGGAGAAGAAAAAATCTTAGAACTACCATCGAGATAATAAGAATCAAAAGTTGGAGGTGCATGGTGGCGTACATAAACAATGGGGAGTGTTTGTCCGCAATATTGTTTCATAGGCTCTGTGAAAAATTTTGGGACTTTGATTTCACCAGATTCGTTCAAACCAAATTCGGATTCCATATCGTCCCATTGGCGGATGGTAACTTTATCTCCAACGTTGTAGGTAGGATAGTTATTGGGGTTAAGGGCAGTATCCATAATTATTGGACTCCTTGAAGTAAATCATCGAATGTAATAGAAGGGGTGGAAATACGGTTTTTGGGTTCAGGGGGGAGGGTTGCAGGGACAGGGAGGAGCATGGCGGAGGTGAAAAACCAACCGTGAGGAGAATCATCAACATTAAAGCCTGCATGAGTACACGATAAATAATCGAGAAAATAAATGGGTTCATCAGGAAGATCTTTATCATGAACGATTTTGACAACAATAAACTCTTTGCCACAGTAAGGTTTCATGTCAAGAATAAAAGAAAGTTTATTAGGATGAACAGTGATATCACCGTAAGGATTGGAGCCGAATTCTTCCATCATATCATCCCACTGGCGGACGATGACGCGATCACCAACGTGGTAGGTGGGGTAGGGGGATGGCATTCAAATGCCTCCTTTCAGGAAATCGTCAAAGGAAACAGGGGAAATGGGAACCGGGATGCCATAGGGGTGGAATTCATTGGGGGTGAAAAGATCGGCGTCCCAAGAGAATCTGGCAGCGGCGGAGGGATCGACAGCGGTGGAGAGATCGTAGGGTTTTAAGAAGTAAAAGGCGGCGGAGGGATCAACAGCGGTGGAGAGACTGTAGGGTTTTAAGAAGCAAATGTCAGAAACGCGAAGTTTACGACTAATCCGCACAATACTGCCACAAAGAGAACGGCGTTCAGGGGACATATAATCTGTGATACTATTGGAAAAGAGATCGGAAAACCGCGCATAGCCATCATCATCTTTGGGAAGAGCGTCAAACTCTGCGGCAGAAATGATTTGAACGAGGGTGCCAACGGGGTAGGTGGTGGGGAATTTCATTGCGCGGCTCCTCTCAACAAATCATCGAAGGACATGGAAAGAACCGGAGGCGGAGAAACGACACTCAACAGATCCATAACAGGGTGAAATTCAGCGGCGGAGAAGAACCAGTCATCCCAGGGAAAAACGGTTTTATCTTTAGCGAAGAGAGGTGTGAGTTTGTATAGGCCTCCTACACCACTTCCGGAAATGCTAGTGATGACAGCCGAACAACCGCAAACAGGAAGTTTATCTCTGTGAAAGGAATCGTCTGCGCCGTAAGGGAAATGGGCAAGAATAAAATTGCCGCGGTCATCCGTAGGATAGGAACGGACTTCTTCTTCGGAGATGATTTGGACAACATCGCCAACTTCATAGGTAGGATTCATGGTGAGCTTCCTTTCTGTGATGGGGTTAGAGGTTTGTGATAAGAGAATCAAAGCTGAGATCCGGAGCGGGGATAGTGCGGGAGATCATGCTGGACGGGATGATGTGGTAGGAATCGCTGTGAGGAAAGTAGAGGCGGAGAAGGCCGGATTTGCCGAGGATGGCAACGATCTTGCCCTGCTTGCCGAGGATAGGCTCATAGGGGAGAGAATCGGTGAGGGTGAAAGTGATGCCGTAATCATACTGGAGGGAGCAGAGCATTTCTGGACCGGAGACGATCTCGACCCAGGTGCCGGGTTCATAGCCGGGGAGGAAAGGGGTCATGAGGAATCACCTACCTTGAGAAATAAGTTCATCAAAAGAGATGGGAGGAGTGGGGAGAGGAGCGGGGGTGACGGCTTCGGGGGTATCGTCATAAGTAAGGGCGGAATGGGTGGTGGCAAATGTTTTGTAATTCATACTGGGGACAATAACGGTGACATAAACGCCAGTATCAGATTTGACAAAGCCGTGGAAGGTACGACGGGCTGTGCCATGTAGCGTTATGATTTCAAAATAAACGGGAGTGCCGGGTTGAATGTAATAAGGACCCATAAGAATCACCTGTATGAATTAGAGGACAGAAATAATTTCATCAAAAGAAACAGCAGATGGGGGTACGGTGTCGGGGATCTTATAGAAGAAGGGATCGTTGGGGTCCTGGATTTCGGTGATATATTCATGGGGGACGTGGAAGGTGCGGGAATCATCGGTCCAGACGGTGACGCGGTTGCCGTTATCTTCTTGGACGGTGCCGGAGAGATAGATGATTTGAAATTTAGTTTTCAGGGGATTGTGATCCTGGCTGATAACTGGTCCTACGGTATAGAATTTGACCCGTGAGCCGGGGGAGATAAGTTTCATAAAAATTACCTGCCTTGAAGGAGAGCGTCGAAAGAGATGGTTGGGGAAGATACGGGGGTAGAGGACTTATAAGCGAGGGGATCTTTGGCATCCTGGATTTCGGTAATAACTTCATAGGGGACGTTGTAGCTGTGGGAATCGATCAAGATGGTGACGTAGTTGCCGTTATCTTGGATAAGTTTCATAAAAATCACCTGAATTCATTTGAAGGGGAGGGTTCCGGGGTATTACCAGGCGCTCCAACCATTAGGATGGCCGGAGGCCCAGCGAAAGGAAAGTAAAACCATGACCGTGCGTTTACCAGGCGCACGAACAGGGGGCGCAACGAGCTGCTAAGAAAGGAAGAAACAGCTGAAGCGCCTGGGAATGCCCCGGAACCATGGGGCGGAATGGAGAAAAACAAAAATCAATTTGTGAAAGCTGATGAGAGGCAGCCACCGGAACCGGATCGTGGTGATGACTGATCTTCTGAGTTTGATTGGTGCTTCAACAGATGTTGCTTGCTTTTTCTGATGAGCTTCGGGCGTTGGTTCTTCCTCGCTGATGCGCCCGTGTGGCCGCATCGCAGTGAGCTTGGGTGTTCGGGACTGGTTGGAGTCCTTGCTGCGACGCGAGTGGGTCGCCTCCAGGGGGGTGGGACAGGGTAACAAATTCAAACCCTCGGATATGACCGGAGGGTGTTTGGCTCTGACTTGAAACAAAATCAAAACGAAACTTTACCTTTAACACAAATGATTTTTTTTGGATTATGCGGTTACGCTGGGCGGGGCGAGATCGGCCTTGATACAGGATTCAAGGTCAAGGCCGTATTTAGCGTTATACTTTTGGATAATGTATTTGGTGGTATCGGGCTGGACATCCTTGAACCAGGTAATGTTGCCTTGAAAGGACTGAAGGTCTTCATCCGGCCACTTTTTGCCCTTTTGTTTATCGCGGAAGTAGGTATCAATGGTGGCTTTGAAGATTTTATTTTTGCGGTAGCCGACTGTGATTTGGTTATCCTTATTGAGCATGACGCCAAGAATCCAGTTGCGGCCGGCGCGGGAGTGGAACTGGGTTTTGGTTTCATTGAGAGTGAAAGGAGCGTTCATTTGGGAGAGAAGCTGGACGATGAGGCGCTCGACAGCATGGTAATTGAAGACAACTTTGCAGGAGACGATGATATCATCGGCGTAGCGGGTGTAGCAGAGGCGGTCGGTGATGGGGGTTCCGTCCGGGTTGTGCTTGCCGGATTCAAAATGGTTGACGGCCTTGGCGAAGGCGTGGTCAAAGGGGATCATCATGATGTTGGTGATGAGCGGGGAGATGGGGGTGCCCTGCGGCAGTGCTCCGTTAAGGAAGCAGAGGTCGAGGGCTTTGAGCAGCTCCGCGTGGCCGGTGGGGCTGGCGAGGATGAGGTTGAAGGGATAAATGAGTTCAAACTGGGAGAGGACAAACGCCGGCGTGGTGGAGGGGAAGAAGCCGTGGAAATCAAAATGGGCGAACCACCAGGCATCGAACTTTTGGTGACGTTTGGCGGCGGAGAGGACGCTGCGGTCCTCGACATAGGCGAAGGCGCAGGTGTGGTGGTCGGCAAACATCCAGGACTGGAAGAGGGTTTTGAGTTCCTTGAGGGCTTTCATTAAGTCGGAATTAGGGGCATCGATCCAGCGGAGGCCGCCGGAGGCTTTGGGGATGGGAAAATGGTTGTACAGGCTGGAACGGGGAGTGGTGAGGCGAAGGGATTCATACTGCTGGTTGAACGCCTGGAGCTGGAGGATCATTTGTTCCACCTTGGTGATGCGCATGATGCGGGGAGGAACTTTGTTGCAAATGACGGTACGGGTAGCACCGTGACCGCCAGTGGAAAGGTTAGCGAGGTTGAAATCCCCGCGAAGGAGTTCTTCAAACGTCATTTCCCGGAAACGTTCCGGGCAGTTATAAGTGATGTAAACCATGTGGGTGCTCCTTATGTGAGGGTTGTGTTTGTGTTCTGATGGGAGATGGAAGGCTGCCGCGGGACGATCCTCGCCGGGCTGAGCAAGACTGTTGTTCCGGTTGGTGCGATGGTTGCCTGATTTGGGCGCACCTTTTGGGTTACTGCAACCTTTGTAGGTTCAATATGTGTGGGTTGGACTTAATCGTTTTCCACCCATCGGTAGTAAAAGTCTCAGCGACTGCGATATTCTAGTCGGTAGTCACCGTGGGGTCCGCTGGCCAGGATCATGGAGTGGGTGGGTCGGGGTAACAAATTCGTACTCTTGGATATAACCGAAGAGCCTGAAGCGAAAAAAGCTTACAGTATACAACACAAACGAAATTTAATGGAACGCTAAGATGACAGGGTTACAGACCGAGGAATGCGGATTCACCCTGGAGGTTGAAGGGGGCGGAGAGGCCGGTGTGGATCAGTTCGCCTTTTTTGATGAAGTTTTGGAAGTTGGTGACGGTATAGCAGGCGGCAACGCGAACCGTGGGGGCAACACCGAGGGTAGTGCCGCAGGCCGAAACGGGGACCTGGGCGGTGGCTTCGGCATGGGTGAAGTTCATTGTGGCGCGGAATTCCTTGACCTGTTTGGGGTCCGACCAATCGGCAGCGTAGAGCTGGGCGTCAAAGAGGGCGGTGCGGACATCAAACATGGCTTTAATGAAGGTATTAAAGCGGTTGGCATCAACGATTTTCTGGCGGATCTCGATGTTATCCACGGCGAGAAAAACGTAACCGGAGAGGGACTGGCCGTTCCAGCCGGAGGGTTCCAGACGGATATCATTTTTGGCTTCCGGGTTGATGGCACAGAGGATATCGCGGAGGGCTTCCACTTTGGGCTGGCCGACCTGGGGATCAAAGAACATCTGGTTGACGATGTTTTTCTTTTCCACCGTATCAAAATCATAAAGGGTGAAGTTGGTCAGGCCATAGCGGGCAAGAAGCTCCGCGATGGTGGAGCCGACTGAACCGCAGCCAATGATGTGGATGCGGCCTTTGACATCATGCGGGGAGAAGACATCCAGGCTTTTGGCAAGATTCATAAGGCACCTCCGTTGGTGAGATAATCGTAATAGGTGGGGTAGTGGTCGTAATAATTGCCGTCATCGTCCGTCCAACAGCGGGCGGCGTTATCCCAGAAGACGTGGGGTGCGGTGCCACCGGTGGGCTTGACGGGAGGGTTCGTTTTGGAATAGATGGGCGGAGCCTTGGTGACAAGGGACTGAGCGGTGGCGGCAAAATCGGAGAGAGTATCGGTGTAGGTAACAGAGATATCGTCTTTATCGTAGATTTTGTTGGCGGCGTAGTCATACAGGCGGGCGGTGAACTCGCCGCGCTTGTTCCAGATCATGAAGAGGTAGAAATCATTGCCCTTGAGCTTATTGACAATTTTGGACTCGTTTTCGTCATCAACGCCGGAAGGGGAAGTGGACATGTTGACGTGGCTGTGGGCCTGGTAGCGGATGTTGTTGAAGATTTCATCGGGCTGGGAGACCAGCCAGTCGTTGTATTTATCCTGGTCGGTTTCGACGGTGACACCGGTAACCTGCTGGGGGTAGACGAGGATATCATAAATTTCATACTCGGTGGGGGAGAGCTGGCGCATGAGGCCGTGCCAGGCGACCTCGGAAGTGAAATCATCAATGAGGCGGGACTGTTTGGCCCAGGCATCGGCAGTGAAATTGATGTTGATTTTATCTTTTGCCTTAGTTTTTGTGAGCTTGACAGCGCCGGTGAGGAGCTGCTGGCGATAGAGTTCGATGGCGGCATCCAGAGCGGTCTGATCAATACGGATAACTTGCATGGTTATTCTCCTTCCTTAACGGAATCGTTTGCGGATTTGAGCTGTTCAATGGCCTGCTTGGGGGTGATGGATTCACCGGCGGCGGTAAGGATGACGGGGATATCATTGTGATAGGCGTCGGCGAAATCATCAAAGAAATATTTGGTGGAGATTGTTTCGACGAGGTTCATGCTGCTGGCGCTCTGCTGACAGATAGCAATGGCGGCAATAAAATCTCGGCGATCCTCGGCATCCTCCAGCATGGGTTCATAGTTACCGAGGCAGGAGTGATGATTGATGTGAGGGTTGGGAACAGCCTGAATGACGTTCATATTGATCGCATCGGACATAGCTGTGACATGGCAGTTGTAATTAAGCCTATAGGTGGCAGCGAGTTTGATTTTGAAGATGTGGTCAATGAACACAGCCCGGAAAAGGATACGGACATCGTGTTCTTCTTCATCGGTAAGATCCTGATAGGGGCGGTCACTGTTGAAGATAAAGGTTTCGACATCATCCGGGTCATAGTTGGAGAGGAATGTGGTGATGACGAGGAGAAGCGATCCATCGACAGCACCAACGGAGATACCTTTTTGAGTGTGGAGATAATCCTTGAGTTCCGTGATAAAGGTGGATTCATCTTTGGAGTCAAGGCCGGTCAGCTCACAGTTGGTGTTGGTGATGTTGGTAAAAATTTCTGAGATACGGGCGCGGGTTTCTTTCAGATCACGGTAAAGGGTTTCAATACAGCGCTTGAGATCCGCTTTACGGCGGTCAATGGTACCTTTGAAGAGGGATTCGATCGCTTTATCTACGGCCCTGGAGGGCAGATCGGTTTTGTTATAAAGGGCTTCCGCCATCCGGGCGAGGGTTTCCGAGCCAGTATCCGGGGTGGAGAGGGCGCGGAGGTAAGCGAGTTCATCGGAGGTGAGGGGGTGATCCTTGAAGAGCCAGGGCAGCAGGCGGGGCATGGCCGAGGCGAAACGGCGGTGAAAAACACTGCTGTAGAGGCCAGTGTCGTGCTGGGGCTGGACGATGGTGATACGGGCGGCTGCATCCTGATAAACTTTGTATTTATCAGAGAGATAAGCGCCGATATCTTTGACTTCCTGAATGGAATCGGGGATGGCGGCATTATCAGTGACGAAGAACAAACGGGATTCATTCGGGTTAGGGGAAGGCTGCAGGCCGGAATCATCGCCAAGGATGGCAAGGGTATTGCCTGCGGTGAGGCGGGAGTAGACCGTGCAGGCCAGAACTTTGGTGAAAATTGTTTTGAAAGAGGAGCGGCAGGGGGTGCTGTCCTGCCATGTGATGGTGGGCGACATGTAATTGAGAATATCGGTATAGTTGGGGAGTGGCATGGTGATTCATTTTTCCTTTCTGATTAGATTTGGAACGATTGGCCGCGTTTGTGTTGCCCGCTGCCTGCCGCGTGGAGGCTGTTCCTGTAAGGCAGCACCCCGGTGGGGGAAGAGACACCACCGGAGAGGAATCAATCAGGCGTTATCCTGCTTGGCAATGTTGACCAGGTAGCACTTTTCCGCGATACCGAAGTCTGCGAAGGTCTTATCCAGGTCGCCTGCGGCCAGAGAAGAGCCATCCAGCTTGGTCTGGCCGGTAGTGTAATCGACATCATGAGCTTCCAGGACGGAACGCAGGGTGGTGTTGGGGTCAACGGGGTAGGTGTTGCGGTGCAGGTTATCGACGATAGTGACGTTAATCATGGTAAAAAATCTCCTTATGATGAAATATTTTTATGTTGGATTGTGGATTGGGGAAGAAAAATCATGGCCGGGCTGCTTGTTGTGGGGGTGAGCACCGGCCGTTTTGCTTACTGAGCGGCGGTTTCGTTTGCCGGGGTGGTCTGGGCGGCCGGGGTGGAAACTTCAATGCCGGCGATGATGGCATCGTGGTCGGCCTTGAGCTGAGCCAGGGTTGCGGCAGCCTGGGTTTCGATTTCATCCAGGTGCTTCTTTGCGAAGCCGATGCGCTCGGCGACATGCTCCTTGGCCTTGGTGATGTCTTCGAGGTCGGCGGGCAGGTCCTCAACGTAGATGGCATTGTCGGTGCCGAAGGCGGACTTGGCGAAGCAGATGCCGTAGGTAGACATGCTCTGCTTGGCGGACGGGGCAATGGCAAAGATGATTTCATCGTCATCGCCGGACTTTTTGCCAGGCTTGGTCAGCTGCAGGGCCTGAGGAGCCTTGGTGTGAAGGGTTTTGAGCTGGGCCATAGTCAGGGCGGAGGTGATGGAGAAGGTGGTTTCGTTGATTTTGACAGTAGACATAATGTGTGTCCTTTCTTTGGCGTGTAGCCAATGTAAAAAATATTTGCAAGTGCGGAATGCACGGTTGCCTAGGTTGGGGAATTGATGAGGGAAGCGAGTTCATGCCAAGCTTCGCGGTAAGTATCGGCGGACTGGATGAAGGTGGGGCCGTCACGGATCTCGTAATGACCGTGGGTGGGGATGATAATGTACATGGGGGTCAACTCCTTTTGTTTGCGAAAACTTGTAAATAACAGGGTGAAATAAAACCTGCCAGACGGGGCAGGGCGGGGAACAAATTATAATAAGGCTGGGATGCGCTGTGAGAAACGAGAAGAAAACGGGCGAGAAACTGCATGGCCACAAGGAAACACGGCCTGTAGGGGCTGTGTGGGGCGCTGAGAGGGATGCGGTTTCATGCTGGCGGGTGACTTTGTGATTTTGATTATATACAAGTTTTCGCAAATGTTCAAGCCGTAAAAATGTTGCTTGATGCGGTGAGAATGTTGCATGGCCGATGACAAAATCGGTTCGTTTTTGAGCGGTACAAACCCGGTAAAGTGGTGGGTTAGTAAAAGCAATGTTCCAAAACGGCCTAAAAATTGCGTGTCAATACGACTAGGAAGGTTCAAAATCGGGCTGAAAACAGCACGTCAATAGCGTTTATATATAAAGATAAAGAAAGATATATAAGAGGGCGGTGCGTCCGGCGTTTGGAATGGGAACGGGTTTTGCGCTTGTGTTATGGTTTTGCGGGACTCTGGGGTATAGGTTTGTAGGCAGCGCAGGTTTTGGTGGCGGAACAGGAAACAGTGTTCGTTTTGGTGATAGGAATGGTGGGTGCGATGGGAGGAGCGGCAAGGGTGGTGGCGGACTGGAGAGTGAGAGGTTTCGTTTCGGCTTTGGCTTCCGTCATCTTGGTAGGTTTGATTTTGCCATCAATAACATCGTGCAGGTAGTTATAGCAGCCGATGACGAACAGAAACTTGCGAAGAGGGTCAGCGAAGAAATCATCAATGGTGTAAGGATAAGAAGCTTTTTCATGAATGGCTTCGTTGCTGTAGTTGTAGCCGTAAGAGTAAACGGTGGTGGGGCTGTGGCGGACATTGAATTTGCGGGTGATGTAGTTGCAGCCGAGCTTGACATAATTCATGAAGGCGGCAGAGCTGTAGTTGAGGACATCGCGGACGGGAAGAGAAACGGGGAAATCAGCAGCGGCAATAATTTCATCGTAGAGGGTGACGATACGCTTTGCCAGGCCGGTTTTGGTGGTAAGGAACCAGTCGTCCTGGGTTTTGAGCTGGCGGATGGCGGCATCAAGAGCTTTTTCGGAAGTAATTTTTCTTTCAAAGTCAGTCATGGTAAGTAATTCCTTTCTTGGCTTAGAGTTTAATAGGCAAAAGAAAAAAGCCTTGCGGGTAGGCAGGGCTTTGAGGGTGAGTATTCGTTTTGCACCGCAGGTTAATGCACGGCGGCGAGGACGGGGGCGGCGGCACAGCAGAGGGTTTTGCAGCCGATGACGCGGCCTTGGGTATCGCGAACCATACAGCAGGGGTAAAAGACATCGGAGCGGGTGGGAACGCGGGAGGCGACAAGAGCACTGACAATATAAATCGTATTGGGCATGGGGTTTGGCAGGTTTTCGACATCGCCATAGTAAGAGTGGGAGATGGGGATGGTTGTGCCGGAAGCGGTGGTGAATTCGCCGTCGGAGATGGATTCAACATAGACGCGGGCAACCACGCCGAAGGGCTTGATGGAGGCGGTGCCAATGTTGATTTCGTGCGGGGTGAGGTTGAGAATTTGGGTAGACATGGGGCGGTACTTCCTTTCATTGCATGATGCGGATTCGTTTTTGAATTTACAATTTGTTCACGATATTTGTTAGGATAGTAGAATTTATGCGGATTTTTACTTGAAAAGTTTGGTGGAAACGGAGAAATAATTTTGTTTTGCGGTTTGGTTTATGATTGGATTATACAACCAAACGTTGTGACGCGCCAGTACAAAAGGTTGGACATCAATAATAATAGCGGCGTTCCAAATCATATATGCCGTTGGGGGTGAGGCCGTTGGGGGTGGACCAATCGCAGGCATCCTCTTCGTTTTCGGCAGAGGGGCGGATGATGGGCCAGGTGACGACATAGCACGGGGCGGTGAAATCCTTGGCGATTTCGTTGGGGCAGATGGCTGTGGCAACGTACTGGGCGATACCGTGGTAACAATCATAAGAGCAGTAGGCTTGTTCCAGAAGGATGAGGGGCTTGCCATCGTAAGAGCAGGCACCGTTGAGTTCCAGGCGGGAAAGTTCGGACTGGAGGTTGAAGGGGTGGCGGGTTTTGGTTTTCATTTTGGTTCGACCTTTCTTTAGCAAGCGGCGTTGTTATGAATTGGGTGGAGGCGTTTGCGGATCATGGGGCAGATGTGTTCATTTTCAATGTAAGCTTTGCGGTCGGCTTTGGCTTCCCGCATTGTGCTGCACTGGGTAAGGACTTCAAGGCCGTCGCCATAACCGTAATCATAAACGACCTCGTATACATCCTCAGTTTTACGTTTATAAGCCATGATGAAATTTCCTTTCTTTGACAATACTGTTACTTAATTCTGAAATATTGGAAGATAAGAAAAGCGCCCTGGGGATTGAGCCAAGGCGCGATGGGGGGTTGTGATTCATTTTTTACTGGGCCTGGGGAGGATTTTTGCCGCTTGCATTCTTGACAATATACAGAGTGTTTGCGAGAGTGGTTTCGCTCAGGTCGTCAATCCGGTTGGTCAGGCGGTCGATGCGTTCGTTGGTAGCGTTGACAGCTTCAATTGTCATATCAAGTTTCTTTTCAACATGGCTTTCCATGTAGGCCATCATGCGGGTTTCGGATTCTTTAATGAGTTCACCGCATACTTCACGAGATACTTCGCGGGATACTTCCGTCATCATCTGACGTAAGAGTTCAATGTCGTTTTTATCGAGAGCCATGGGGGCACCGTCCTTTCTTTGATTAGAGTATAACAGATTGACGTTCAAAAATCAATCTTGATGCGGCGCTCTTTGATGGGGATGGTTTCAAAGTGGTAGCCGTCATCGTAAGTGTTGGGGATGCGGGTGCGCTTGGTATCGTGGCGAATGGTGGAGAGTGGGGCGGCAAGGAGCAGGGAGAGGATAGCCCCGGCAGCGGATTCAATCTCGGAGTCAGGACAGCCAAAGCCGATAAGCGGGTCAGTAAACCAGGACTTGGAGCTTTCTTCCATACAGGCATCGCCGGAGTAGGTTTCGCTTTTGGGATCGATGGGGGTTTTGAGGTAGTGGAAGGGAAAGAAAGGGTTATCGTCCAGGCTATAGGAGTAGTAAACGCCGTTCATTGCGAAGTTGATATAGCTGGTGTGGGTGACGGTGATGGGGGCGTTGGGGATGGCCTGGAAGCGGGCGAGTTCATTTTGGAGGTTGGAGATTTGTGTTTCCCGCTCTTTGAGGTGAGAGGTTGGACCGGCATTGTAAGAGGATTCAATGCGGCGCTTCGTTGCGGTGCAGGCTTCTTCCAGGTTGCGGTCAGAGATGACGGCGGGATACAAGGGTTTCACTTTGCCACCCTGGGCGGTGATGAGCTGGGCCAGGCGGGTGAGGATGCGGGCAGAGTTATACTGCCAGGAGGTTGCGTAAAGACGTTCATTCTCTTTTAAGACAATCATTGTGGGGTTTCCTTTCATCTTGTGATTCAGTGTTAAAACCAGGTGATAGAATCAAGGTCGGCGGCAGGAATTTCTCTGCGGTCGGCAAAAATGCCTTTATATTCCGGGTGGTCGGACGGGATAAGGAAGGCGGTAACATCTTTGGCGCTCTCAAGCGTTTTCTGCACGATTCGTTCCGCAATGATGGTGGACATGGCAGTAAAATAAGTAACGCATTTTGCGTAGGGAATATAAAACGTGACGGCGTACTGGCGCAGTTCAGGCTGCCAGATGCGATAGGGGTCATTCAAGGCTAGGCTGCGCAGATTGACAAAGTGGTTGTGGTGTGCCTTGATTGCGGCGCGGCATTCATTCAGGACCTGGGCGGTGCCGGGAATGATATCCGTGGGGAGAACCGGTTCGTCATCGGTGAAGTAGCTGCGAATAGCGGAACGGATTTCATCTATCGTTTGGCGGCTGTTATAATGGCCGATGACGGTAGGTGCGTGGGTGGAATCAGTGAGAATGAGAGCGTAGGGGGTATTCATTTTGCAGCTTCCTTTCATGATTCAATTTATTCAGAGGTAGTAGGCGGGAAACGCCTGGCCGACTTCTTTATAGGTAGTGAAGATGGGGCCGTGGTGGCAGATAAAATCATGCAGGCCGGCACGCATGGCACTGAAGATTGCGTCTTCATTGTAATGGGCGGACGCTTTGTTATAATCGCGCTGCCAGGTGATAAAGTAGGTTTGGATTGCTTTGGATTCCCAATCATTCTGGAGGAAGGCGGGAACCTTGCCGGAATCATACTGCTGCCAAAGTTTGGCAAAACGGATATCGCCATAGATGCGGGAGGCCATGTTATAGGCGATTTTTTGCTCTGCGGTGCAGACGGACTTATCCACGCCACGGATTTTGTGGTATTGCAGTTTCATTGCGGGACTCCTTTCAATCAGAGAATAATCTGGGTGCCTTCATCCAGGGCCTTGCGGAGGGTATCGGCAAGCGCTTTGAGGTCCGTGGAGTTTTCATTGGGCAAGGGAGAGTTGACGGCGTGATAGGCAAAGGTTTCAAACTGGCTGCGGGTGATGGTGCCGGATTCGGCCAGCTTGGCGAATTCAGCGAGGGAATTGGCGGTGGGTTTGGGCTGATGAAGGGCGAGGGCATCCAGCATTTCCCTCTTGACTTCCGTGTAACCAACGGTTTCAACATGTTCATCCGGGAAGGCCGTTACGATAACTGTGCAGTTGGGAACGGTGTGGGAGACGATACGGGTGGCGGTGAGATCTGTGACGGTTTCCATAACGGTGAAGTAACGGTCGCCGGCTGCGGTTTCATAATAGACGCGGAACGGGGTTGTTTCGGGGTCGGAGAGGTCATCGACAGGCTTAACGCGCAGGTCTACATAGTGCGCGGGATTCTTTTCGATTGCGGTGCGGCATTCATCCAGGATGTTCACTGCGGCGTTGGAGAAGCAGTTGAGGCTTTCGACCGACTGGGATTCATCGTCCAGCCAGGCGCGGGCACTCTGGCGGGCTTGACAGGCGGCGGGACGGGTATTAAAATAGCCGATGGTGGTGGGCAGGTGAAGGGAATCGGTGAGGATGAGGGCATAAAGAGAATTCATTTTGGGTACTTCCTTTCATTTCATACTGTTTTTGGCAGGGGATTCAATCGGCATCAATGGCCAGGGCGTATTCATCCGACTGGCCAAAGACGGTGAGGGTTACGGTTGCAGGGCTGGACGGGTCATAATCAATTTGGATGTTGGTCATAACCAGGCGGCAGGTGGCGGCAAAGGTCAGGAGGATAAGGCCGAGGGAGAGGAGGAGGGCGGAGAGAATGCGGCGAGGTTTCATTTTGGGAACTTCCTTTCATTGGCAAAGCCGATTCAATTTATGATGCTATGAAAAAACGCCCTGGCGGTGAAGTCAGAGCGCAAAGAACTTATTCATGATGGGATGGTGGGGTCATGCCGCCTTGCGGTGGGTGGCGGTGCGGTGCTTTGCCGCTTTGGGTTTTGCCACTGGTTTGTGAATGGCATACACGAAAACGGACAGGGAAACGGTCAACAGGATGAAGGGGTGGCGAGTGGCCAGGGCGGGAAGGCCAAAGAGAATGGTCAGGGTTACGGCGGTAAAGGCCGTGAAGCGGGCGAGAAGTTTTGTTGGCTTTTTCATGATGGGGCTTCCTTTCGTTGCGGCGGTTTAGAATGCACCGCCGTCAAGATACAAACCGATTTTATCTGTGACGGCAACGCGGCGGCCGTTAATCTCCACTTTATCGCCATAGGCCAGGAGAGTGGCAAGGCGGTATTCGTGGCAGTTACCGTGCTGACGGCTTTTGAACTTGAAATGATTTTTGCGGATCACACCGGCCTGCATTTGAGCGGCAAAGAAACGCGGGGCAAGAGCTTTCATTTTGGCGGCGCGATAGACTGCCAGGGCTTTCCGGTATTCCGCCGTTGCGTGTTCCGGCGGGGTTATGGGGAAGCGCTTGAAAATTTCGGCGACGTGTTCGGATGTTTCAGCGGTTGCGCGGAATGGCACCCAAAAAGATTCATTTTGCCCACGGCAAGGGCGCATAAAAATCATTTGACCCTTGTACATATGCGGGCGGGCAACATAGGGACCAACACGGTCAATCCCGTAAATGTCCCCGGCTTGCAGGTTATACCCGTGCCAGGGCGTGGGGCTGGTGCATTGGCGGGGGCTTTTCATTTTATACCCGGCCACACTTTTGGCGGCGGGTTTTGCGTGTTTGCGTGACATTTGGGTACACCTCTTTTGTATAATTTATTCAAACATTCGTTCTTTCCAGGCGCGGCGGTCATGCCCACTTTGCCCGGTTATAAAAGGCGGTTTTGTTTTGGCGCGGGGTTTTGTGGCACTTGTACTCTTGCATTTTACCGGCTGAAATGTTATAATTAACCTGTAAAAAAACAGGCCATTGTTATAACGGCGTGTGAATACACTTTCCGGGTTGACAAGAGGTGCAAGGCTCAAACCACGGGGCCGCGACAAAACCGCCATATATGTACACTTGTGTAACCTATACAGGTTTTGCAAGTTGGGTTTTGCGCTTTACAATGCTTTACCATATTGACGCGGGATTAAAACCCCGTTGCCAGGCTGCAAAGGGTACACTTTCCGGGCGGAATTTATGCACACTTTTTGCGGCGGCATGGTAAAACAAGTGGGATATAGCGAACAAACAGGGCCTTTTGCGTGCACCGTGTTCCCACGGCATTTTTTAAGCACAGGGCGCACAAGTAAACCGTTCCCGGCTTTTGTGTCAACCTGCTTATTCTGTTGTCAAGGTGCTTTTGCCGTCTATACCGGGCGGCGCGGTGCTGCAATCAGTAACATAGGGGCGCTTTTTGGGGCGCTTTTGTGTTTCCAGCCCCGCGGCGTGGACGCTTGCAGCGTGGGGCCATACCGCCCAAAGAGGGCGGCGCGGTGGATTGAATCAGGCGCGGGCGGCGGTCAAAGTAGCGGCGGGCGCTTTGGGGGTTGCCTTCCGGGTGGACTTGCGCGGGGCTTTTGCTTTTGCCTGTACGGCGGCAACGGCGGCGGCTTTTGCGGCCTGTTCGGCCTTGCGCTGTTCGCGGGCGGCCTTTTGGGCGGCCTTGCGGGCCTTCTTATCTTCCACCAGGGCGGCGGCGTTGCTTGCTTGTACGCCGTCAAGGCGGTCAAGCGCCCACTGTTCCAAGGCAGTCATAACCGTGGAAGTGGCGGCAGAATCCGCGTTCAGGTTGATTGTACCACGGCGGGCGCCGTTGGTATCTTTTGCGGTGCCATTGACGGCAACAGGGGCCAAGGCGGTAACGATACGGGCGGCGGCGGCGCTGTCTGTTTCACCGCTTGCCACGTCAAAGAGCATAGCGGCGGCGGCGCGGCGGTCAGGGGCGAACTTGCCTAGATAGCCGCGGGCGGCGGTCAGAACGGGCGCGGGGTCAGGGGTTTTGCTGTTAGTAACGGCGGCGCGATAGTCCGCCACGGCCATAATCAGGGCGGCGGCGCTATCCCGGTACAGGTGGAAAAGTTCACGCGCGGCGGCGGCGGTAAAGTCGGGGCCTTCGCAGTGGGCGGCGAAGATTTTGCAGTTAATTGCCTTGTGTTCAGCAATAGCGGCGCGGGCGGCGGCGGTATAATTTGTAGTCATGGTATGTGTTCCTTCCTTGTGTTCAATGAGTGGTGCCTGGGCGGTAAAGCCGGGCGCGGAAAAATCGGATGAACATACATGAAACGGTGCAAGGGGTTTGTTTCAAGTACACGCATAGTATAGCATGATGTACGCGTATATACAACGGGAAAAATCGCGCATAATACAAAACGCAAAAAATAACGATGTGCGGTAAAAACTGTATGTACGTGTATATACAAATGTTGCAATGCTTCAATCGGACGGGAAGGACGTGTATATAATAATGGATACTAAAAAGCGTGTATATGGTGCAGCCCAAAAAAGAGCGCATGAACGATATATCGCGGAAAAAACTACTGAAGTGCGGGCGGCTCTACCAAAAGAATATGCAATAAAATTAAATAAAATTGCAGAACTTCAGGGTACAAGCAAGGCGCAAGTGCTAAAAAATGCAATAGACATGTTATATAGTGCAGTTGTTGGGAATGAATAGTATATATGAGCCGTGGGATTTTTTCCGCGCTATATAATGTACGCGCGGACCTTATAAGGCGGGAAGGCGGGGCTCTGTACTGCGTGTATCAGGCAGTGGAGGACCGGGACGCAGATAGATTGTTTGAACTCTAACTGTTTGAATTGAAACTAATGGTTGCTAGGGCACCGAAGGCACAAAAGAATTTACCTAAATATATTTACCTAAATTTCTTTAACTAAAACAGCGCCTGGTATACCCTCTGTAAAGCAAGAAAAGCACCAAAAATCGGCAGGTTAGAAGGCCATAAAATAGCGCTATACCGCTAAAAATCTGCTACTTGCAAACCACGTTCAATAGTTTGCATAGGGGGGCAGGTTAAAAAGAAAAAATGACGTAAAAGCGTGGAAAACGGGTCAGTTATCCCATCTCACTCCCGGCTCTCAAAACACAAACCAACGCACCTACGTTGCTTCTCCCTCTTCCACCTCCCCACCTCCTCTTCTCCTTTCTCCAAACCCCTCCTTTCCCCCCACTTTCCTCCCTCTAAACCCCCGTTTCCTTAATCGTTCCCTTTTTCGGAGAAAACCGCATAACAATCCGCTTTCCAGGCTCCTTTGGGGCCTTATTTTTTTACCCAAAAATGCCATAAAAACGCACAATTTGGCCACTAAAACGCACAAAAACAGCGCCAAAACGCTAAAAAACACATTATTTTCGCTCGAAAACACCTCGGAACGACTCTGGCGGAGCTTTTTGATCCCCGAAAACGCCCTCTTTGGGTCTTCACCAGAGGTAGATCCATCCATTTTGAGACCAGATCTGGCCAATAACGGGCACCACAGGGCTATCACAGGGCGCTCTGATCGCCTGTTGGCCGTTTTCCTACCTATTTATACTGTATAGCTGGTTCTATCAGCCTCGCTGTTGCCAGATAGACAGGGGGGGGAGGTTAATCCCACTGTTGCCAGGTAGAGGGGGTAGATCGGGTCCCACTGTCGTTAGACAGGGGGTTCTTTCGCCCCTACAGGTGGAACCTGAAATGCCTCAAGCGCAGCTAACCCCCGCCCCTACAGGCGGAGCCTGTGTTACGCTTTCTCCTGAAATTTATTTTTTGCCACTGTTGACTTCTTGTAATTAGCGGTGCTATAATAGAACCATAAGATAAAGCTCCGCAGGATAAAGCTCCGCAGGACACACCATACAGGAGGGAAGCCCACTATGAAAAAAAGAAACAGCGTAGCTCACTTTATTCCCCGCACTGTTACTATGCAGGAAGCCACAGAGGCCAAAGGTGGGCTGGACCTACAAGGTGCTGCAAGCTTACTGATGGCAATGATGCAGGCAAGCGCCGATGCTGACGGCCACAACGCCCTGATGGAACAGCTGGCATCCGCCATGGGTTATAAGCTGGTACGCGAAACACCACAGCCGCGCCATCGGAGCCGCAGTAAGAAAGCCCGTGCCGCCCGCTATGCACAACCCAAACTGAGCCTGGTAAAAACCAATGGTGTGGCAAAACCAACGCCGGCAGAGCCGATCCGCAGCCGCGAAGACTTTAACGCCATAGCCACCTACCTGCACACCCAGGGACGCCCGTATAACAGGCAGCGGAACTATACCTTATTTATATGTGGTGTGACACTGGGCCTGCGTGTGGGTGATCTTTTACGCCTTACCGTTGATGATGTGTGGGATTGTGAGCACAACTGCCCGCGCCACCGCGTAATTATCATCAATGAAAAGACCGGCAAGCGCACCAATGACCTGATTACCCCGCTGGCAGCAGGCGCGATTACCGCTCTGATTGAAGAGATGCGGGGCCGAACCATGAATGTGCTGAAGCCAGGCTGGCCATTGTTCCAGAGTATGCGCAGCCCCAAGGGAGTGCCGCAGCCGCTGGACGAAACCCAGGTGTGGCGGATCTTAAACCAAGCGGCAAAAGAGTGCGGCATTAAAGAGCATATTAGTACCCACAGCCTGCGCAAGACCTATGGCTATGCTGCAAACCACGCCATGACGGAGGCCGGGCTGCCGGCTGGCCAGGTGATGGAAACGCTGCAAAACAAGTTCCACCACAGCAGCCAGAGCATTACGATGCGCTACATTGGCTTGAGCCAGGAGCAGATTGATGCAACGGCAATGGCAGTAGATACAGTGTTGGGAGTGCCGCCGTTAGCTACTATATAGCGATGCCCATTAAATTTGGGTGCCTGGCAAGCACCCACTTTTTTACTTTTGTTAAATACAAGTTTTCGCAAATTAAGGAGGCAAATAATTCATGGAAAATCACGACACAGGCACCATCAATAGCTCCGCTAGATATTGTTTGGCAAAGCCGGGTGACAAGGTGCGAATTACAAAAACACACCGGGCGGGCATACACCAATATGCGGCCTGCGAGGGAGATACGTTCATAATTACCAAAGTGGTGGACAACCAGACCCCCTATGGGCTGTGGCTGCAGCCGAACGGTGTGCTGGCGACCAGGGAGCTGAAGCTTGACCCAAACTGCTGCACGTTACTTACACCGGCTGCTACACCAGAGCCAATCACGCTGCGCAGTGTGACGATTGATGTGAGAGACCCAAAGGCAGCACATAAGGCCGTGGATGATGCGTGCGCAGAGTACCAGGCCAGCCAGACGACCCACTGGAGCACGGCAGAGACATGCAGCGCAAAACTGAGCGCCAGGAAAATGATGGCCACGCTATGTGAGCAGGGTGTCAGCATGGTTTGGTTTATTGAATCAGATCCAGACCTCCGGCATGTTTGCTTGGAATGCGACAATGGCACGCCGAACACATGGGCGAAAAGTCATGGTTATTCTACCAACTATGTGCAAATCACCTTTAACGATAACGTAGACTTCGATGAATGGATTGGCCGTTACGCCTGCCTGTGCGCATTAACGGGCGAACCTGTTGCCGATATTGTTATGCGCAGCATCAAGATTGACACCTGAATAATTAACAAAGTTTTGGAGGTCTTTACCAATGAAGAAAATTCCAACCTTATATAAACGCGAGTTCAGTGGCCACAAGATTACCGGAATCCATGACGAGATTACGCCGGGCTGTGAAGCGGCGCTGACGGATGAGAGCATTGCCACATTGAAGATTGACGGTGCCTGCTGCGCGATTATTAACGGCGAATTCTACAAGCGCTTTGATGCCAAGCCGGGCAGAGCAGTGCCGGAGGGTGCGATCCCGTGTGACGAGCCAGACCCGGTAACTGGCCACTGGCCCCACTGGGTGAAAGTGGCGGCAGACAACCCCGCGGACAAATGGTTTGTGGCGGCACGAAACAACAGCTGGGATGACCTGCCGGATGCAACCTATGAGGCGATTGGACCGCACTTCCAGAAGAATCCCTACGGGCTGGACAAGGACGTGCTGGTGCGGCACGGCACGATCAGTATTGACGTCCCGAACCTAAGCTTTGAGGGAATCCGGCACGGGTTGGAGTTGGCCGCCATAAAGGGCATCGTGTTCTGGCATGAAGGAGCACCGCTGTGCAAAATCAAGCGCAGTGACTTTGGCTTTAAGTGGCCGGTGACGCAAGACGAGCTGAACGCGGAGTTTGGGGCAAATAATCCTGATCCGTGCGAATTGGTGCGGCGGACTGCGGCTATGTACAGCAGGCATGAATTTCCGGCAGATATGACCAAGATGTTTGATTCTGGACATGAAGCCACCAAGGAGGAAACGCGCAGGCATGAAAATTATTGACTTTGAGCGCAAGGGCAACCTGGTACGGTTCTACCTGGGTGATGATGACCTGGTGGAATGGTACGGCGACGACTGGAACGATACGCCGTATGAGCATAACGCAGAGCGAGTCTATGACAAATATATCAAAGGTTATTGCGATATGATGTTCCCGTTTGACGACCTGGTACTGGAACCTCGCTGCGGGACCTGCAACAGCGGCTGGTGCAAAGACGATATGGTGGCGCAGAAAGTGCCCTGCATTATTCAGGTGCCGGCTACAGTACATTGTGACAGCTTTGATGAAAGTTTTGATCACTGGGTAGGGGCCAAGGACGTACATAAATTTTACTTTGGTGACCATATGGAACCAAGCGCTATGGCTGCTACCAATCCTCATTCTTAAATAATAACTTTGGAGATTTTTTAACAATGGAACAGACATGCTTTAGATATTCCGTACAGCCACAGACGGAACACATTAAGGATTACACTCATACAATCGCCGTAATGTTTGAAGACATGGTAGATTATGCAGACCGCAATGGCCTTGACCGGAACGAGGTAGTAAGCGAGATGCTGCACGACATGAACGCTATGAGTGGTTACTGCGATATGAATAAATACCGGCCGTTGCCGGAATAAGGAAGAAAAATATGACGGAACAAGAATACATTAAACAAGCACCAACAGCCACGATTTTTGACGGCTTAATTAAAGCAAAAAGCGTCCTGAACAGTCATAACAACATAATGGTTTCTATAAGTGGTGGTGCAGACAGTGACAATATGATTGACATTGTTGAACATCTGCGCCCCCGTGACGATAAACACCATGTTACATATGTGTGGTTTGATACGGGTGTTGAAATGGATGCCACAAAGCGGCATTTGTCATTTCTTGAAGAAAAATACGACATTAAAATCCATCGTGAGCGCGGGAAAATGCAGGTAGCCGGAGCAGTTCGTAATGTTGGTTATCCGTTTTATAGTAAGCAATTTGCCGAGTACATTGGACGCCTACAGAAACACAATTTTCAATGGGAAGATGAACCGTTTGATGTCCTGTGCGCCAAATACCCGAATTGTAAGGCTGCCCTTCGCTGGTGGTGTAACGCTTGGAAAGACGAACCGCATAAACCACTCCAGACCGAAATTGCATCTGCTAGGTTTCTTAAAGAGTTTATGATTGAGAACCCTCCGACTTTCAAAATTTCAAGTCGTTGCTGCAATGAGTCTAAGAAAAAAGTAGGAGATTCCGTGCGGAAAAAATATGGAGGAGACATCCAATTAGTCGGAATACGAAAAGCTGAAGGTGGAGTGCGTTCAACGAGTGTTAAAAGTTGTATGACAGACGGAGCGCATGGAAAGCAGTATTATCCACTGTTTTGGTGGAAAGCTGAGGATAAGGCAGCATTTGAAGCAACCTATAACATAATCCATAGTGATGCTTATACAGTATATGGATGCAAGCGCACAGGTTGCGCAGGATGCCCATTTGCTGGACGTCATAACAAAGAACTTGCCATACTTCATCAATACGAACCAAAATTGGCGAACGCTGTAGAACATATTTTTGCCCCAGCATATGAATATGCCAACAAATATCAGGAATACAAAAATATGCGTAAAGCTATGAATAAGGGATTTTGATAATCATAATTGAATTATGGCGCGGCAGCTAAAAACCAGTAGGCAAACTTGATCTTGAATAATAGGGTCAAGGACAATGACACAAGTATTTTTACAAGGAGATTTTTATGGAAAATTTGCAGGTATTCAAATACGAAAACAACAATGTGCGCACGGTGGAGATGAACGGCGAGCCGTGGTTTGTATTAAAAGATGTGTGTAAAGCACTAGGAATCGCAAAATATCGTGACGTGGCAGACAGATTGGACGCAGATGAAAGGGCGCCGGTCAGAGTGGACACCCTTGGCGGCGCACAAGAAATGATCTGCATCAATGAATCCGGTTTATACAACGTCATCCTGCGCAGTGACAAACCCGCGGCTAAACCATTTCGCAAGTGGGTTACGGCTGAAGTGTTGCCTGCTATCCGCAAAAACGGTGGTTATATTGCTAACCAGGAAACAATGACAGACGCGGAACTGATGAGTCAGGCTTTGTTGGTTGCCCAGAAAACGCTAGAAGCCCGTACTAAGCGACTGGAAGAATTGGCTGCTGCGAACAAACAGTTGGAAAGCGAGAACGCTGAAATGTCGGGAAAGGCTCGCTATTTCGATGCCGTGATCGATCGGAATCTGCTGACCAACTTCAGAACCTTTGCCAGCGAATTACATATCAAACAAACTGTGCTGGTTCAGTTCCTACTAGACAAAAAGTACCTGTACCGTGATACACAGGGCAAACTCAAGGCTTATGCGGAGCGCAACGATGGGTTGTTTGACATCAAGGAATTTGTGAACCGCAGTAACGGGCATGCCGGGATCCAGACACTGATTACGCCCAAGGGACGCGAGACGTTCCGGCTGCTGATGGAAGCCGAAGGGTTGATTGATATGCCAGATGATGCTGAGGATATGACAGATGCTAGTTGATTTAGGAAGGATTGCTAATGACCAATGAAGAATTTGAAATCCGCAAGAAAGAGACTGCCAGTAACCTGCAATTGTTGCTTGACGAGACGCAGCAACTACATGACTGGATTGTACTTAACCCAGTAACAGATATTACACAGGAAGACTATAAGGACTGGGAGAATTCGTTCGGTGCTCTGCTTGACAGTTTCGAGATCTTAGACTGCAACTAATAAGGAGAAACTTTATGTCAAAGTTAAAAATCGCCAGTGCTATAACTCACGCTTGCGCTGTGGCCACTGCGGTATTGGCTGTTGGAGCCACCGTACACTTTGCCCTTTACTTAGAAGCTAAAGCGCCAAAGGCTGTAGACACAACTGCTGTATATACCACGCACAAGATCTCCTACGCATTCCTTGAAACGCGACCGTATACAAACCGGTATGGCGGCATTTGCGGCGCTGACACATACCTGCACTGCGGCGTGACACAGGATGATGGGAACGTAAAAGAAGAAACCAAGGATGTAGATTACGTCACCATAAAATATTCTGATGAAGATTACAGCTACAAGGCCGACTTTTACGACCGCACCACATACGACAATGAATCGTTCGAAGATCGGTATACCAGCACGGTGTACTACCTGACCGACGAGATGATGCGGGACCTGGGTACTGGAGGCAGCCAATGAGCGAGGCGTGGAAGTCTACGGTGGACGCTATACTGATGATTTACATATGGGGACCGCTGATGCTGTTAGCGCTGGGTGCTGTATGGACGTTACTGATTTTTGGCGTGTGGAAGATAGCAACAACATCACAACACATCGCAAAGAAATGTTACGAAAAGTTCATATGTAAAAATTCCATAAACAATAAAAACGGAAAATGAGGTAAAAAAATTTTATGGCACGACTGATTGATGCGGAGAAGTTTGAGGCGTACTGCATTGAGCGCGACCCGAAGTATTCAGAGGCCGAATGGCAGGCTTACCTGGATGGTGTACAGCGGGTTTTGGAGGCCATTGATGCGGCACCCACCATGACAAAATATGTGCGGTGTGAGGATTGTGACGAAGTGGTGAACTCTCTTAAACGCCCAGATTTATACTACTGCACACTGCATCATTGCGAGACAACAAAGGAGGGATTTTGTAATGAAGGGCATGTCGGATGAAAGTTATTGGGATCGGGGAGAACTGCTCTGTGCGTACGTGCGCGGCGAAAAAACGCTGGATGAAGTCATGGACACGATTGAGCTGATGCTAGCGTGGGATGTGTGGACGACGATGGATAAGATTAACCCCATTGGCGGACATGGCCCTGCAAGCCCCTATGACGAGCCTTTGATGGCAGAAACAAATTATTCAGCCCAGCTAAGATACGAACTGGAAACGCCTGTACGGCAGGCTAAGGAGGTGGATAAAGCATATGACAAGGCTTGAAAAGTTACAAAGCGCAACGGCGGACGATCTGGCCAACCTGTTTATTATCATGGATGACGAAGGTGGGTACCTGCCGCTGCTGATGCCAATGAACCTGGTGAAAGATCCTGACAACCTGGACGAGATTATTCAGGACCAGAATAAATGGCTGCAGGGCGAATATTGGCCGGGAGATTTTGGACTTTGTTGTCTTAAGGAACCGGTAATGCCGGAACCAGCGATTTATTCATAACCTGCGACACCGCATGGTATAACATGGCCTGAGACACGCAGGGACGCGCTGTGAGCCACAATACAAGAAGATACGACATGCGATACATAAACCAGCAGGATGCGTTAAAAGCGCTGGGAGATGAGCTTGAAAAAACTATTCGGTGCGGAAGGAAAGAGCGTGATTTCATCAGCGCCGGATCAGCCAGGACTGAACAAGAAAGCGGTTGTTTGCAACGGGTTAAAAAACCAGAGGAATACACCAATGGCTTGACCTAAACGAACAGCGCTATGACCTGGGAGACTGTATAAAACCAGGAACGAAAATAACCAAGGAACGATCCTACCAGAACCCATGCGCCCACACACAGTCATAAGGGACGGTTGCACAAACAAAGAACGCGAAGAACTAAAGGAAACGATTCAACCGGGCCCTTATTAAAAAGGGAACGAAACACAACCTTACCGCATTAACTCAAGGACGCGATTAAACCAAACCCTTTGCACCTTAACAACCTTTACGCAACTACAAAACCGGAACACAGTAACTTGCAGGAACGCAGTAACAACCAAGAGAACGAACCTCATGCGCCCACACAAGAACAAACGCCGGAGAAACGAGCCGCTTATAACATTAACGAGAGATTTATAATTACATCCTATTTTCACGCAGTTTTAGGGGGTGGTTTTGAACCTTAGTGCTATCAATGACGCGCAATTTTTAGGCCGTTTTCTGAATAAACCCTTCAAAAACAGGATTTCAGAGCTTTTTAACGCAAGCAATGACACGCAATTTTCAGGGCGATTTTAATGATTAGGAGCGATAAATAAGAATGTTTATTAAGGAGGATCGGATCAACGATTTTTACATACAGGTGCCCGCTGATCTGATTTTTTTGAAAGATGTAAAAGAAATCCTACCCGTTTATTTGGCGCTTTATATGCGGGCAGTGCCGGTTTACGAGGATGAAGAAGACATCTGGACCATTGCTACAATCGCTGAGATTACAAACACAACAGGCACGTTTGGGGTTGGCAAGAAGAGAAGAGAACAACATAACCGAGTGATTAAGGCGATACAGTATCTTGAAGAGGGTGGAGTAGTGCATACAGAGGATTTTGATCCTAGTAAGCCTTCAGAGCTGTTTCGATACCGTTTTTGCCCGGATATGAAAGATGTGTTTATGACGGGAAATGGAACGTTCAGTTTTGCTCTTCTTGGATGTAAAGAGTACCACGTTTTGCGCAAGCTAGTTCTGGCTGAATGCCCAGATGGGCGTGGGGCGGAAACCTTGTTTAGGGTGTATCTTTACTTTAATTACCGCCGTACATTGTGGCAGAAAACTTACATCAACGAAAGTTCAGGTACACTCCCTGTGTGGGTGGGAATTTTAAGCGGTGTGGCCACAGAACTACGTTATCATACTGGAACGCTAACGAACGCAGTTAAAGACCTTCATAGCTTAGGGTTGGTTACGCCTTGTTATGGAGTGATTCCTGAAGGAATTGGTGTGAAAGGCAAACCCGATATGATGGTTGCTTTGAATCTGCTGTGCGATGAAGAAGGCCCTGCTAAGGCCATCTGGAATGCACAAGACAGGTATCGTAAAAAACCAGGAAAAGAGTATTCCCGGTGGTATCCCGTTGGCAGCTGTAAGCCATCAAAGGAAAAAGGTGAAGGTGCTGAGATGACAGAAGAGATGACAACGCCGGAGATTAAAGTATTGAATAATGACGGCCCCAATATTGTTGTGCCAGATGAAAGCAAGCCCCATTTAATCTCTAGTATCTTTTTTAATTCAGCGATTTAACCAACAATAAAAATATTTTTTTTGGAGGCATAAAACTTTGAACAAGAAAGAAGCTGAAACTTTGTTGATACTGACAAATTTTCTGCATGACCTGTGGCAGGGATTTAAGGCCATGGTGCTGGTTGGAAGCTGCATTGTGGTGATCCGGCTGGCGTTGCAGATGTTGGGTACTGTGGCCACGGTTGGAATTTTTGTGGCGCTGCCAGTTTTGTATGCGCTTCTGTGGGCGGCACTTTCCCGTGAGGCGTTTGACAGCGGGCGGGTTAGCATTGAAAAGATTTACAACTTGGAAAAAGCCGAGAACAAAGAGAATGACCCGGATAACAAGGAGGACGAGTAATGTTCGCACCACCACTATATATTGTGCGAAAGTTGAACCTGACCTACATTATCAACCATGACTATAACATTCAGATCAGCCAGGAGGAGGAAGAGCGCTTTTATGTAAAGCAGGGTGATAACATGCTGTTCCGGCAGATCCGGCTGCTTACATATGAAAGCAACGAGTATAATCGGTTTGTTGTGTTTGTGGATTGCGTGGGTGGCCAGAACAAGAAGGCGGCGATGAAGCGGTTGATCCAGCACGGGTTTAAGATTGGAAAGCAAGAGTTTGTGCTGAGTGAACGCAGCGCCAGTATGGTGCGGCAGGGTATCTTGAGCTTTGTGGACAGGCGGTTGGCCCACGACCTTGACGTGAGAATCACGATGGGAATACAGCTAGACAAGACTGTGCTCGCCAAAATGATGAGTTACCGTGGTTTGTGCTTTTCCAGCTGCCACTGCATTGAGAACTGGTACCCGACCATTGTGGTGGTGCCGGATTGTTTTGTGACGATACCAAACCAGAACATTAAATATGTATATGACCGCAAGATCCAGTTCAAAGACCGCAAAACCGGGGCTGACCGCGAGTGGGTACAGAAAGACATTGCAGAAACTACCCGCGACATTGAGATAAACGCCTTTGACGGCTGCGGGATTGCACACCCCAAGATTATGCAGGAGATACAGCGGCGGTTGGGCAGTGAGACGCCCGTGACCAGTGTGGTGTGGCGTATGCCGTACTTTAAGGGCGTGCTGAACCAGATGGATTATGAGACGTTTTTTGCAGAACGCGGGGTACGATTCATCAAAGACATTTGGGGTGTGGAACACGATGTCAGTCCAGGGGCTGAACCTAAGATTATTGCGTGTGAGAGCATGTACAAGGGGTACAAGTATTTTAAGAAGACCGGCACGATTGCGGACTGGGAGGAATACTGGTACCAGTTCAAGAAGAACAAGCACTGCATTGGCATTGCAAAGTGGCAGTTTGACATTGACACAGAACCGCTATACACCCGCGGCAACTACCAGATTTTGCAGGACCTGGATTTGCCGGTAGACGAGTTTGAGCATCTGGCAGATTACAGCATTGATTGGGTTGAAAAGATTGAGAACGGTGACCCGGTATACACCTACTGTTTTTTGGGCATGCTGGCTGACCGGCATAAACCGCTGAATAATTATTGCGCGGCGATTTTGAAGAACCCGGAGATGCTGAAAGAGGAGGGGGTGCGAAAATACATAACCAACCTGCTTGGAAAATATAAGGACGACATGAAGTGCGGCAAGTTGTGGCTGCGCGGAAGCTTTAAGTTCTTAGTGCCTGACCTGATTATGCTGATGGAACACATTGCCGGGCTACCCTTGAAGGGGGCGCTGGAGGCCGACGAGTTTTACAGTTTTGACAGAACAGGGACAACGCTTGGCGAACGGCTGATTGAACGCAACCCGCACATTTGCAAGAGCGAGCATGTGATCCTGAAAGGCGTGACCAACCCGCTGCTGGAAAAATATTGCAGCCAGTTGGTGAACACGTTGATTGTTAATTGCAAGAGTATTACCCCGCAGAGATTAAATGGCGCGGATTACGATGGCGATCTTTGCTTGCTTCTTGACAGCCCTTTGATGATGAAGGGTGTGGACAGGAACGCAAAAATTGTAATTGACATTGAAGATAAAGTAACTGCGCTGGCGGAGAAGGACACGATCCAGAACCGCACGGCGTGCATTATGCGCAGCTTGAAGAGTTTGATTGGTGAGATTTCCAATTACGCGAGCTGCTACCACAACAAAACACCAAAAACTGAGAAGCAAAAAGAAACATACGCCCGGTATGTTGATCTGCTCTCCATAACCAACGGTAAAGCTATTGACTTCGCCAAAACCGGTGTGCTGTACCCGGTGCCGCGGCAGATTGCCAAGTATGGCAGACCTTTGCCGTATTTTATGAAATATGCAAGCCCGTACTACAAGCGGATGAAGCGCCTGAGCTGCGCCCACAGCAACATGAATAAGATGTGTTGGGTTATTGAAAAGTGGGCGGACGGGCTGCGCCACAAAAGGAGTGACGGGTTTGATTACACAATTATGATTGACGGGAAGGTGGGATTCAGCCAGGAGCATTTTGATGCGATTGAAAAAATCTACTTTGAGTTTAATAAAACGGTAGCCGAGCTGGCAGAGACTGAATACCACTGCCGTTACTTTGACCGGTTCAAAGATGAGCTGGAGGCTGAGGGCGTTACAAAGGAGTTTGCCGCCAACTTTGAGGTTGACTGGCAGCTGTACTATAACAAGTTCCGTGCCCGGTGCGCAGAGATTTGCCTTGACCCCAAAGAACTGGCCAACATTGCAGTGATGCTTTGCTACCAGAAATACCCCCGCCGCAGCAAGAAGTTTATGTGGGTGGTGGCCGGCACCGGAATTGTGGAGAACATCCAGCAGGTGAACATTTGCTTGCCGCAGCTGTGCGATGACGGTGAATACGAGTACTTGGGCAAGCGTTATGCCCTGGTGCCGGTTGGCAACGAACTGAACATTGAACCGATTGAAGGAGGAGAGGGGTAATGTATTACAGCTATTATTGCAATGAAAAGATGCTGCTGGATAACTTTGACGATTACAATGAAAGCCCGCGGCTGTTACGGCGGCTGTTGGCGCAGAGTGGGTATGAGCCAGATTTTTGTGCAGATATGCAGTTGGCTCATACAGATCCCAAGTACATAAGGCAGTATGACCGGTTGGACCTAATCCAGCAGTACAAGAAAAAACAGCTGAAGAAGTGTGGACTGCGGCAGGTTGACAAGATTTGCCTTTATGAGAGCGACCTGACTTACATCCGGCTGGCGATCCGTACTTATGGGCTGACGCAGCGACAGGTGAAGGTTTTGCTTGGCGTGATTGTTATGTGCCGGCTGAATGGTAGTGACACGCTGGATCTGATGAACCGATACAGGATCAAACAGTTTTGCTCTTGCTTTGGGCGAGATGTGACAGCGATACACATTGATGGCGCGAACTGGTGGGACGGTTATGAAGCGCCGGTGGAGCTGGATGTGCTGAGTGACAAGTGCGGCATATTGAACCGAATTACTTGCAAGCCGGGTCCGGGGCGGATTGGCTGTTTGTATGAGTATCCGTTTTATGATCACAAAAGCGAAGGTGTTTACTGCTGGGATGTGACGGCAGAGAACAACCGGTTGGACATGGATAAATTGTGCGCAGAGATTGGGCTGTTTGACAACCGGTACTGCGAAAAGTGTGGGGAAGAGATTGCGTGGAATGCCAAGGCACACTACTGCAAGACCTGCGCGGAATTGGAGAAAAATGCCAAGACATTAGCCCGCGTGACCCGCTACAGAAACAAAAATAATACCTTGTAACGCTTGAAGCTGAAAACCCCCTATATATGATTATAGAGGGTAGAGTGCCCCTGACCATTATGGCCGGGGGTTCTTTTTATTCTCAGATTCTTTTTTTATAAGGAGATTTTTGAAGATGATTGTTATTTCTAAGGAAGAAGCAAAAATGTTGCGCAAGAAGTTCCCCGGTGTGCATATGGTTACGACCGTGAACAAGACGATGGTGGACGAGCTGCCGTATGTGCTGCAGGCTTTGCCCAACAACTATTTTGCGCAGGAAGCTTTGGCTGAAATGGAGCGTGACAAGCGCCACACCGGAATTGTGAATACACGGGGTGACGTGAATGCTTGAACTGCACAAGCTTGCCAAGGAAACTGACAATGAATACATCTACCGCATTTGTGCTGCCAAGAACCAGATTGGCACCTGGGACGATGTGGCGGATGTGATCAATAAAGAGCTGGGGCAGGACAAGGATGAGTGCGTATACCGCAAGAACTGGAAGGCGTTCAGCATGCTGGCGCACGCCAGTGAAACCAACCTGAGTGACGCCCAGCAGATTTTGGACGAGATTAAAGAGCAGCGCCGCGAGCTGGAGAAAGAAAAGGTCAAGCTGCGGGACGAGCGCAATGAAGTGAGCCGCCTGATGCGGGTACAAGCCCGTGGAGAGAGCATGCGAGAGCTGATTGAACGGCGGTTCAGCGCTTATAAGCCGGAGACTTTTGAACACATTGGGGTAGTTAGTACAGAAGCACTGACGACCGATCTGATTGTTCACCTGACCGACCTGCATGCGGGGGTTAAGATTGAGAACCTTTACAACAGCTTTGACCAACAGGTGTTGCGTGCCCGATTGAAGCGTTATGCGGAAAGGGTATATGTGATCCAGAAGCGCCACAATGGCCAGAATTGTTTTTTGGTGCTGGGCGGCGATATGGTAAACGGTGAGATCCACCTGAACAACCGGCTGGAAAACAACGAGAATGTAGTGGACCAGGTAATCAGCGCCGGGGAAGCCGTGAGTTGGTTTGTGGCTGAACTGAGCCGCATGTTCGAACATGTATACATTTATAGTGTGCCGGGCAACCATAGCCGGGTGTTCCCCGCCAAGGAAGATAACCAGCACGGTGAATATCTGGACAAGCTTGTGACTTATATTGTGGACGCACGCTGTGCAGCACTGGGCAATGTAGAAACCTACCAGAATACGATTGACGAGACAATTGCGGACTTTATGGTACGCGGCCGACTGGTGTATGCAGTGCATGGTGACAAAGATACACCGGGTAGCGTGGTACAGACCTTGACTATGATGACAGGTGATAAGCCTGACATTGTGCTGATGGGACACCGCCACACCAATGCCCTGACGACTGTATACGATACGAAAGTATACGAAAGCGGCTGTGTGGATGGCGCGGACAGCTACTGCATGGATAAGAGATTGCGAAATAAACCGGAGCAGAACGTGCTGGTGGTGAATGCTTACGGCGTGGACTGCTGTTACGATATTACGCTGGATTAGAGCGTGGGATTTTTTTGATGAGAGGGGATGGTTTTTAGAGTGGGTGAATATGAGAAGAAGCAGCCCGAATACTTTTGCAGTTATTCGGCGCGGCTTACGAATTTTTTGAAGGCGTTTGGTTTGAGCTATGAGAGCCGGCAGATGAACCCCATTACCCAGACAAGCTACTGTGTGTTTAAGCGCAGCCAGAAATTGATGGATGTGGTGGAGTTTTGGAATGAGTGCCGGAACAACTTCCGTGATTATGATGAGAACGGGAACCGCGCCGATAAGGAGGGTGACTGAACATGGCCGGAAGACCGAAAGGCTCTAAAAATAAAGCTACAATTTTACGAGAAAACGCAGAAGCGCAGGCCAAGATCCGTCGCATGATGGCAGAGGACGATGGGCCTGCGTATTTTGTTTGCGCCTGCTGCGGCAAGCGGTTTATGCACCAGAAGGATAATTTTTCCCCTGCGCAAAGCGAGCTGTGGCGAGGAAACAACCATTACTTCCCGGTATGCAAGAGCTGCATGGACAAGCTGGTTGACCATTATACCCAGGCACTGGGTAATGAGGACGAGGCTATGAAGCGGGTGTGCATGCTGTTTGACATTTATTACAGCGAGGGCCTGCTGAAAAGCACGGCAAAGCACGCCCCGAACACAAGCCGGATGACAGCTTGGATCAGACATTGCAACATGACCCAGAACCATGGCAAGACCTTTGATACCTACCTGGAAGAAATCAACGGGCGGGTGATCAATGATGTAAGTGATATTAGCGAGACACGACCAAACGGCGGCAAGGTAAGCCAGCGCATGGTTGGGTTTTGGGGGCCAGGGTTCAACGAGGCCGAGTATGTGCGGCTGGACAATGAGTACAAGGACTGGATTACCCGGTATGAGTGCTCTACCAAGGCGCAGGAAGAATTGTTCAAAGCGATCAGTATGGCGCAGATTATGCTGACCAAGGCATACCAGACGGGTGACACCAAGAAGGTAAAAGAGGCCAGTGATACTTTGCAGAACCTGCTGGGTAGCGCCAATATTAAGCCGAACCAGACGAACGATAATGCGCTGGCAGAGGCAAATACCTTTGGCACCTTGATTAAAAAGTGGGAAGACAAAAAGCCGATCCCGGAAGCTGCGCCTGAATGGAAAGACGTGGATGGGATTGGTAAATATTTCCGTACTTGGGTGACAGGGCCAATGATGGAACTGTTCAAGATCAAGAACCCGTGGCAGAAAGAATACGAGGAAGGTATGGCACCTTATACGGCGCACCGACCTGAATACACCGGCGGAGAAGAGGAAGAGAACGAGAGTATCCGCAACGCCATTTTTGGCACCCCCGGAGAGTGAGGTGGTGCTTGAATGGTGAAGAAAACGGCAAGAGAGGTTACGGAAGATAAGACAAGCCGGATCATGAACGCCGTGGCGCTGTGGGCCAGCTTTTACCGGGCGAACCCGCAGAGATTTTGCAAGGATTATTTGAACGTAAACCTGAAGATGTTCCAACAGATTTTGATTTATTGCATGGCGCTATGCACAAATTTTTGTTTTATAGCGGCGCGTGGTCTAGGCAAAACATTCCTATGTGCAATTTTCTGCTGTTGGAAAGCGATCTTGTACCCAGGCAGCTTGATTGTGATTGCGAGCAAAACGCGAAACCAGGGCAGCTTGGTACTGAAAAAGATTGAGCAGGAGTTGGTGCCGCGAAGCCCATTACTGCGCAGTGAGATAAAAGATATAACGATAAACCAGAGTGTGGCGAAGATAACCTTCCGCAATGACAGTGTGATTGAGGTTGTGACCGCCGCGGATACTGCCCGTGGCGGCCGTGCGAGTTTGCTGATCATTGACGAGTACCGCATGGTTGACAAGGAAGTGCTGGATCTGGTTTTGAAGAAGTTTTTGAACTATATCCGCCACCCCGGCTACATGGATAATCCCAAGTATGCCCACCTGGCGGAACGCAACCAGCAGATGTACCTAAGCTCTGCATGGTTTGAACAGCACTGGTCATGGGATTTGTGCAAAGATTACTTTGTGAACATGTTTGACACCACGAAAAATTACTATTGTTTCCGATTCCCGTACCAGATGAGTATTAAGGAAAACCTGCTGCTAAAGAGCCAGGTAGAAGACGAGATGACAGAATCGACGTTTTCTGACATACGGTTCCGCATGGAGAACGAGGCACTGTTTATTGGTACGACAGATGGCGGGCTATTTAGCTTTGACGATATTAACAAGCAGCGCAAGATCATAAAAGCGTTCTATGCGCCAAACATGATTTTGAACAATAAGGCGGCTTGCCAGTTGCCGGCCAAGAAGACCGGTGAGAAGCGAATTTTAACCGTTGATATTGCCCTGATGAGTTCTAAGCGCCGCGACAATGACGCCACCAGCATCTTTTTGAACAGTTTGGTGCCGGACAGTACAGGCAAGTGTACCAGCAACATGGTGTACACCGAAAATTGTGAGGGTATTATTACGCAGGATTTGGTGCTGAAGCTACGCCGCTACTTTAAGTATTTTGAGTGTGACTACATTGGCATTGACGCAAAGGGTCTTGGTGCTCCCATTATGGACCTGCTGATGCACGAGTGCTATGACCCGGAGACGGGCGAGACATACCCACCGCTGAATTGCTGCAATAACCCGGATTTCCAGGAGCGGTGCCCCGACAAGACGGCACCCAAGGTGATTTGGGCGATCATGGGCAGCAGCCAGTTTAATAATGACGTGACAATTGCGTTGCGAAGCGGAATCCAACAAGGGAGAATCCGGTTTTTGGAATCCGAATATGACTGCGAAGAGATTTTGCGGGCGAACATTAAAGGTTACGACAAGCTTTCACCCATGGAGAAGATGGCGCTGCAGATGCCGTACATCAATACCGGATTGGCTGTAAATGAGCTGGTGAACCTGGAATATGAAGCAACGAATAATTTGATCCGTGTGCATGAGAAGCCCGGCGCACGCAAGGACCGTTACAGCAGCCTGAGCTACAACTATTATATTGCGCTGCAGGTTGAACGCATGATGAGTAAAAACTTTATGCGCAATAAGAAGATTGAAATGAACTTTAGAGCACCCAGACTGCGGCATTAAGGAGGCGGCTATATGGAAGAAATACAGCAGAAAAAGGTCGCCATGATCAGCCCGGACGGCAAGAAAAGCTTTGTGCCATTGACGGAATTTATGAGTAAGGTACGGTATGCGAACCTGGCGAACGTGAAGATCCGCGACCTGGTAAATAACCGCGACTACAACCCTACTTATAAAAAGTACACCAAGAGCCAGATTGTTACCTATTTGGCGAACCCGGCCAACTATGAAGTGCAGCTGCGGCAGATGAGCCAATACCTGTTCAATATTTCGAACTATTACAGGCGGCTGATCCAGTATTTTGCCAACATGAGCACGTTCAGTTACATTGTGGTGCCGTATGGCGTTGATTATTCCAAGAATGTGAACCTGCAAAAGTTCAAAAAAGGTTACTATGCGGTGACGGCACAGCTGGAAAAGATGAACCTGCGGCACGAGTTCAGCCGGGCGTTGATGGTGGCGTTCCGTGATGATGTGTATTACGGGTACGCATGGGAAACGAACGACAGCTACACATTTCAGCAGCTGGATGCAGACTATTGCAAGATCAGCAGCATTGAGGATGGTGTATACAACTTTGCGTTCAATTTTTCTTATTTTGATTCCCACAATGAGCGATTACCAAATTTTCCGCCGGAATTTACCACGATGTACAGTGCGTACCAGAAGGATTCCGGCTTGAAGTGGCAGGAGTTGTCAAGTGAAAATTCTATCTGTTTGAAAGTAAACGAGCAGACGTATGTGCCGATCCCGCCGTTTGTGAGCTTGTTCAGCGCACTGGCGGATATTGAAGACTACCGGGCGATCAGTAAGGATGCCAGCGAAGTGAATAATTACAAGGCGTTGGCGCTGGAGATCCCGGTGGGGGATGACGGTACATTTTTGATTGACTACGACCTGTGCAAAGAGTTTTACGACATGCTGTGCAACGTGCTGCCGGAGAACATTGGCGCGATTATGAGTCCGATGAAGATCAGCAGCTGGGACTTTGAAAAAAGTGGAGCTGTGAGCGGCAGTGACGATGTGGCAAAAGCTGAAAATTCGATGTGGAAGCAGGCGGGTGTCAACAATATTTTGTTTGGTGGCGGTGAAGATCCCAGCAGTTCGACGCTGAGCCTTTCTACCGTAAATGACCAGATGATTGTGTTTGCGATGATGCGGCAGATTGAACGCTGGATCAACCGTAAATTAAAGAGTGTTTCGACGGCAGTTAAGTTTAAGGTAAATATTTTAGATGTGACGTATTTTAACCGGCAGGAAGTGCATGACCGCCTTGTAAAAGATGGCCAGTACGGAATGCCGGTGCGCAGTGCCATTATGGCGACAAGCGGATACAGCCCAAGCGATATGGAGAACATGCAGTACCTGGAAAACACGGTATTGAACCTGTCGGCCAATGAGGTGCCGCTGATAAGCTCCAACACGCAGAGCGCTGCTGACAGTAATGCCGCGACAGATGAAGGCGGACGCCCCACCAATGCAAGTGAGGGTAAGGCGCTGACAGACGCAGGCGAGAACAGCAGCGAGGAAGACCTGGCAACAGGAGGCTGATAGCGATGAAGCGTGAAGTTAAAGTACGCGGCCGTGACGTGGTTCTATATTTGCTGCGCCAGAAAAAGAAGCTGGTGCGGGAAGAGCGCGACAGTGGCGGCCATACAGTATATATTTTTGAACTTGACGACGATGATTTGAAGACTGTGCAGGAGTTTGCCGCACAGCAGAAAAAACGAAATTACTTTTGAGAGACCGCTATGCAAGCGGCCTTTTTTAGTTTACGGGGTGATTGGATGTGAGTGAGCGGTTGAACCGCCTGCCAATTACCTTTGAAAAAACCGGAGAAGTGATGGGCAAAGATACGCGTTTTATTAACGTGACGATTGATGTGCTGCATACTGGCGGCAACCTGAACGGATCGCGGTTTGAAAAAGAGGTAGTTGACCGGGCAGCAAAGAGTATTGCGAATACCCCGATCCTTGGATACATTGAGCAAAATGACGATGATGAGCTTGATTTTAAGGGCCACGAGCATGAACTGATTGTGGACGAGGACGGGATTCGATATGTATATGCCGGCAGCGCTTACGGTGTGATACCGGAGAGCTGCAACCCGCGCTGGGTAAGCCGGGATGACGGCACAGGAAAAACACGGGAATATTTGCGCGTTGACGGGTTGCTGTGGACCAAGTTTGACGATTCCTGTGGGATTTTTGAGCGGGATGTGGTGAAAGGGCAGAGCATGGAGATCACCAACATGGAAGGCTATGTGGATAAGGACGGCTACTATGTTGTGCAGAATTTTGATTTTGATGGCTGCTGCGTGCTTTCCACCACTGACCCGCAAATCCGGCCAGCAATGACGGGCAGCACAGTTACGGCGAATTTTACCGCCGCGACGATTGCGAGCCAGGTTAAGGATATGCTGGCGGAATACACAGCTTTACAGAGATCTGAATCCTCCAAGGAGGCTCAGATAGATAATTTTGCGAAAGGAGACGATTGCTTGAAAGAAAAAGAAGAAATTCTGGCTTCTTACGGCATTGACGCTTCTACGCTGGAGTTCTCTTTGGAGGAAATTACCATTGAGGAACTGAAAGCGAAGTGTGAAGAGATGGCTGCAGCAAAATCTGCCGAGCCGGAAGAGCCGCAGGGTGAACCGGAAAGTGAGCCGGCCGCAGAGCCTGCTGCTGAACCTGCAGAACCCGAAACCCCGGCAGAACCGGAAGGCGGCGAACCTGCTGCGGATTACAGCCTGAATCTGCTCGACAAGCTGAACGAAGTAAACGAGGCCATTAGCGCTGAAACCATGATTGACCCGTGGGGCTATGAAGTGAGCCGCTATTGGTTGCAGGACGTGCAGGATGACCTTGCTGTTGTGATGGATTGCCAGGATTGGAAGATCTACAGCTTTACCTTTACCATGGATGGCGACAACGTGAAAGTTGATTTTGCCAGCAAGAAACGCATGAAGGTAAAGTACGAAGCCTGGGATGAAGGCAGTGCCGATATGGGCGTGCCCGCGCTGTACAGCACCATGGGCGACAAGGCCAAAGAGCAGACCGAAAAACTGGAGGCTGCCAACAAGCAGTACAGCGAACTGAAAGCAGAGTATGACGAGATGAAGCCGAAATATGATGCTTACGTTGCGGCCGAGGCTGCTGCTGCCAAAGAAGAAGAGAACGCTAAACGCGAACAGCTGTTTGCCGTTATGGATCAGAAGCTGGATGGCGATGCTGATTATGCCAAGCTGCGAGATAACAAGACGATGGAGTTTACCGTTTTGGAAGATGCTTGCTACAAGCTGTTGGGCAAAAAGGCCGCTGAGTTCAGTTATGTTCCGCCCAAAGAAAAGAAGGGCGAGGTAAACAAGGTACGGTTTGGCGTGAATGGCACCCAGAAAACAGAGAAGCGCTATGGCGACCTGTTTGAACGTTACCTGAATACGAAAGAATAAAAAAAGGAGTTACATATTATGGCTAATATTAAACATGCTGTTGTTGGCACCGATATGCTGGTTGGTTCCAGCAACGCTGCCTACCTGAAGAGTGTTGTTTTTTACAAGGATGGCAACCCTGCCGCCATTGATAATGGCAACATTGTTGTGATTGGTGATGCGATCGGCCCCGAAACCTACAAGGCTGAAGCACCTGCTGCTGATTCCAAGCGCTCCCTGCTGGCCCTGGTTGCCGGCGTTGAGCTGTTTTATGATGAGACCCGCACCCATTACCTGACCGAGTGGGAGAACGAAGCTGGCAAGCCTGTTCGCGTTTACCTGCTGGTTGCCGGCGCTGATTCTTTCCGCGTTACTGCTGAAGCTTTTGACGGCACCCCCGAAAAGGGCAAGTTTGTTGCCTTTGCTGCTGGTTCTACCAAGCTGAAAATTGAGGCTGATGCTTCTGCTGACAATGTTTTTGGTGCGATCAAGCGCGACCCTGTGAAGGTTGGTTTTGGCGACGGTCAGTATACCTATTACATCGTTGACGTGATCGCCTGATTTTTGTATCAGCGAGTTAGTTGTAACTAATTACTGGTGTGGCCTATGGCTGCACCTATCTTTATATGTAAAGGAGTATTAACATGGATGAGAAACTGATTAAGCTGGCCGTTGATGGCTACCATGGCCACCTGGGCGAATACAGCGTGAAAGACAGCCAGGAAGTTCTGCGCAAGGCCATGATTGAGGCTAATAATAACAAGACCAGCATGAGCTACAAGGATATCCGCGACGGTAAGTGCAGCAATCTGTTTGCTATTACCGAAGTTCTGATTGAAAAGATCAGTGAAGAGGGCCTGAAGGGTGACGAGTTCTTTACCAATTTTATTGAGGACCGCAATACCTCTCTGGGCGATACCAACATTTTCCATACCACCAAGCCATGCCTGCTGACTGTCGCCGACATTGCTGAAGGCACCCAGGGCGTTCGCCGTCAGCGCCTGGAAGCCGGCCAGGACATTACCGTGAATACCCAGCTGCGTGCTGTGAAGGTTTACGAGGAAATGAACCGCGTGCTGGCTGGCCGCATTGACTTTAATGACCTGGTTGACACTGTTGGCCGCAGCTTTACCCAGTATGATCTGGATAGCGCTTATCTGGCATGGACCAGCATGTTTACCAAGCTGGACCCCGTTTATACCCAGAGCGGTTCTTACAATGAGGACAAGCTGCTTGACCTGATTGAGCACATTGAAGCTTCTACCGGAGACACTGCCACTATCGTTGGTACCCGCAAGGCACTGCGCAAGATTACCACTGCTACCATGGGTGAGCAGGCCAAGAGCGACCTGTACAGCATGGGCTACCTGGGCCACATTGCCGGCACCCCGATGATTGCGATGAAGCAGCGCCACAAGATCGGCTCCACTGAGTTCATTCTGCCTGACGACACTGTTTACATTTTTGCCGGCGACACCAAGCCCGTGAAGCGCGTTACCGAGGGTGAAGTTACCATGCTGATGAGCAACCCGATGAACAAGGCCGACCTGACCCAGGAATTCCTGATGACCAAGCGTACCGGTATTTCCATTATTCTGGACCGCGACTTTGGCAGCTACAAGTTTGCCTGATTTTGAGCTGAACGATACCCCTGCCGCAAGGCGGGGTTCTTTTATTTTATATAAGGAATATTTTGGAGGTATGTTTTGGCAACTGCGAAGATTACCAATGAGACCATGGTGGAATGCAAGAACGGCACCCATGGCAACTTGTTTTATGCTTCGACCCGCAACCCCGGCTACACCGTTGAGTGGACCGAGTTTGGCGAGGTGCAGGAGATGGACTACGCCGAGCTGCTTGTAATGCGTGGCAGCCAGCCGCGGTTTTTCCGTGATAACTGGATTTTGATTGAGGACGCCAATGTATTGCGCAAGCTGGGTGTGGAACGTTATTACAAGAATGCGCTGACCACGGAGAACTTTGACGAGGTATTTAAGTGGACCCCGGATGAGATCCGCGAGAAGGTGCCCAAGATGAGCGAGGGGATGCGCGACAGCATCCGTATCCGCGCAAAGGAGATGCTGAAAGCAGACCAGCTGGACAGCCGTGCCATGATTAAAGCATTGAACGATGTGCTGGATTGCGATTTGGAAGAATCCGTTGCGTTGGAGGCACCCAAAAAACCCAGAACCCGCAAGAGCGGCGTTGAGATTGTGACGATCGGCGGAACCGAAGAATAATGAGAGGAATGGTGCGGGCCAATGGGCACAAGATACGAGGAAGTTTATGAGCGTTACCGTGGCCAAGTCCGCAACTATGAGTTCCTGGACTACGATGCGGTGACAAGAGAGGCAATGCAGCTGGATCTTTTGAAGATGGCGATCAGCGATTTTGAGGATGTGTGCAAACAGGACCTGAATGACAGGGAAGATGACCTGCTGGAGTTCAACATTACGCTGACAAACCGCGAGAAGGATATTTTGGCACTGGGCATGATTGTGCATTTTGTGCGCCAGTATGTTTATAACACAGACGCATTGCAGAACGGATTGAGCACAAAGGATTTTACGTTGTTTTCGCCCGCCAACCTGCTGGAGAAGATGACGACCCTGCTGACCACGACAGAGCGGCAGCAGATGAAGGAAATTAACCTGTACTCTTTCCGCAATGGGGAAATTGCGAGCTTGACTGAGTGAGGTGGTAGCGTATGAACTATGAAACATATGCTGCTATGCTTGGCAGGCACGGAAGTACGCGGCGTGACCGGATGGTTGAAAAGAGCAAACGGGACACGCTGAGAATGGGGCCTGACTCCCCTGCCTATAAAGAGGTAGAGATTGAGGGGGTACCCCACCACATGATGATTATTAGCAGCACGGTGACAAACCAGAAGATTATACGCACCATGCCGGGCGACAACTTTGAGATTGGAAAAATTATGCTGTTTAGTAAAAGCCATTGGCTGATTACAGAGCGCGATGCGGACGATGAAATAACCGTGCGCGGCAAAATTGAGCTGTGTAACCGGAGCATCCAGTGGCAGAACCATGAGACCGGGGAAATTATTACCCGGTGGGCAGTGGTGGACAAACCGTATTTTTCCAACCTGAACGAAGATGTATATATGACCATTTCCAGCCGCGAATTCCAGGTGAAAATACCGTATGACGAGGAATCGGCTTTGCTGGATATAGGGAAACGCCTGATGATGGAGCAGATTAACGGCAAGCCAAAAACTTACCGTGTGACCTGTGTGGATGCCATGACGGAACGCTATGACTGGAATAACGCCCAGACGGGATTTTTGGTTTTGAACCTTGAACAGGACCAGCATGTGGAAGAACAGGATAATGCCGAAAAGATGCTGTGTGATTACCAGGAGGTAAGGCAGGCACCGGAGGACGGCGAAGTGATTATTAAATACGTGGGCGAACCCAAAGTGCGCATTTGCGGGCGTGGCAAGATTTTTAAGGCCACGATTGATGGCAAGCCGCTGCCGGGATGCACCTGGAGCCTGAGCGTTGATGATAAAACACTTGAAACAAAGGTATACCTTGCCAACAGTGTGCAGTGGAACCGGGTAACTGGGGACAGCTGCCGGGTATGCGCAGAGGATAATGCCGCGCTGAATGGAGCTACCGTGAAACTGACGGTTGTGGCACCGGACGGCAAGAGCACAGACAGCATTGCAGTAAAGGTGGTGGACGTATGAACCTGAGTGAGCTGGGAGAATACAAACACAAAGTAGCCGCCCTGCTGGCACAGGACGACACCATTATTAACCTGCTGCTTGGCCCCGTGGACGATGATACTGACACGGACGAGATGCTACTGGGCGATAAGAGCATTAGCACCGGACATATTTACGAGTTTGAGTATGTGCCGGAGATCAATGAAACGGCGGACACCTACCTGTGCATGGAGACCGTGGTGGCTAAGGCACCGAGCGATACGGCATACAGAGTGTACCTGTACATTTTTGCCTATTGCAATAAGAAGGTAATGAAGAGTTACCGACACCCTGGCGTGCTGGGGACGAAGGCCGATGTGTTGGCCATGAACGTTGACCGTTTGCTGAACGGCAGCGAAGATTTTGGAATTGGGAAGGTACGGTTACTGAACAACGATGTATACAAGCCGAATAATAATTATTACGGCCGCTGCATTACATACGAAGTGATGGCGTTCAACCGCAAGATGGGTGGCGCAAAGTGAAAGTACCGTACTGTGAACTGCTGAACCCCGAAGGTTTTATGGTGAAAAATGTGGGCAGAGTACACTCGCCCCGACTGAGCGACATTAACAAGCGCGGCTATATGAGCTATCAGTTTGCGCTAAGTACCTTGCTGCTGACACCGCAGGCGATGTTTGAAGACATTGCCAAGGTAACAGGGCAGGAGAACCCGTATGAAGCTTTGAGCGAGGAGGAAAAAGCTACCATTAACACCTTTGATTTATTGAGTATGAGCAAAGAAAGCCAGGCGGAGATGATTGCCGCACTGGCCTTTTTTATTGATGCGCCGCTTGAATATGATGAAGCGCACCATGCTGTGCTGGTGAATAAAACCGAGGTGGACGATAAGATCCTGATTGATGGTTCCATAACGCGAGATAACTGGGCAGAGATTTGCGACATTTGCCTGCAAACCGCGTACATAGACCAGAAGCGGGAGGAAAACTTGAAGTTCAAAAATGAGGCTGCCCGCAAGTTTTATGAACGATTCCAAAAGAAAAAGGCTGAATATGAAAAATCGAAACGAAAAGGGTATAAGAGTAACCCTGATTTGGAGCTGGGGAACATCATCTCTGCGCTGGCGACAAACCATAACAGCCTGAATTATACGAACATTTATGATTTGACGGTGTACCAGGTGCATGACACTTTTAACCGTCAGAACATAAAAAAACAAAATGAGATCCATGACATGAACTATGCCGTATGGGGTGGCGAGAACGACCTTGGCGGATGGTACAAACGCATGGAAACTGATAAACAATAACGGAGGAATAAGATATGGCTGTAAATCCGAATATGGCGAACCGTGAAGTTGCTGATCTGGTTCTGCTTGATTACAAGACCAAGAAAGTTTTTCTGCCCATTGATTTTGCCAACGTGACTACCACTGACTTTACCGCAAACCGCGTGTTTGCAAAGGGCGGCCAGGGCGCACCGAACCGTGTTGGCTTTGATGGCGAGCGTGCAGGCACCCTGAAAGTTGATACCCAGATCATGCCTGTTAAGCTGTTTGCCCTGTTGAGCGGCCAGGACATTGGCAAGGTTGCAAAGATTATGAAGCGCGAGGTACTGACCGCCACCACTGACGGCATTGAGCTGAGTGAGACCCCGAAGGCCGGCACTGTGCAGGTTTTTGCTGTTTCTGACGACGCTGGCACTGAGATCAGCGATCTTACTACAACTGACAAAAAGGTTACTGGCGCTGGCCTGCAAGACGGCAAGAACTATATTGCCTACTACTTCTACGACAAGAACGATGGTGTTCAGACTGTCAAGTTTGATTCTGACACATTCCCGCGTGCCTTTGAGATCCACGGTATGATGCCGTTCAAGACCGAGGACGACGAGATTGTGCAGTGCGAGCTGGTTTACTACAAGGCTCAGCCGCAGGCAAGTTTCAGCCTGGCTTTCCAGAACACTGGTGATCCGACCACTGTTTCTATCACCTTTGACTGCATGGCCAACCAGGACGGCGACATTTACGACATGAACTTTATGGAGTGATTAACGCAAATCCCTACCTTATTATATAGGCTTGGATTGTGATGTTTGATCCGTGGGGGAGCGAAAAGCTCCTCCATTTTTAGAACGCGAAAGGAGTGGTGTGCATGGAAGACAAGAATACCGGCGGTATTGCCGATGTGAAGATTGAACCTATTGAAATTGCTGCCCCGCCCAAAGTGCCCCTGAAGCGCCAGGTGCGCCCGCTGAAGGGCGTGGTTGTATACTGCAACAAGGAACGCGGCTACATGGGTTTTGAATGTGACGGGCACGGCTACCAGATGCCGGTGAAAGACGGCTATGCCGTGGGCGATGTGGTCAAATTTAAGATTGCAGACGGGAAGATTGAGTTGTGCAAGTAAGCGGACGAAGCAAGTATAATGTGAGCCGCGACAAGAGCAAACGCACCTATGACGGAATTGTGTTTGATTCTGAACTTGAGATGAAATATTACCGGGATGTTGTGCTGCCTGGAGTTGCAAGCGGGGAGATTGTGGACTATCAGCTGCAGAAACCCTATGAGCTACAGCCAAAGTACCGCAAGGAACGTGGGGGAAGAATGGAGACGGTGCGAGCCATTAACTATGTGGCTGATTTTTGGTTGAAGTATAAAGACGGCACGACAGAGGTAATTGATACCAAAGGATGCCCGGACACTGTGGCACTGATGAAGCGGAAGATGTTTGATTACCTGTACCCGGATGAGCATTTGCGCTGGATTGTGTACCGTAAACGGCGTGGTGGGTGGATTGATTACGAATAATGGAGAGCGCACGCCACGTCTATAGCTGTAAAATTTAGGCGGGGTTAACCCTTATGTGGTGGCCAATGCCGTCAGGCGTTGTGAGCTAAGTTTGGGCCGTATCTCTACCTTCGGGTAACGCAGAGACTTACCGTGGGGTTACAATCCACGGAGAAGCCTCATCTATAACCGCAAGGCTTAGGTGGGGAGGTTCACTACGACACGCTGTAAAATTGTGATTATGCCAGGAAACGACAGAAAAGCTTATTGAGCAGGATAAAATTAAGACATGGTACCCGAATAGAACATGAACACGGCTCCGCCTGAAAAGGGCGGGGCTTTTTATTTTGTGAGGTATTTTTTTATGGAAATTAAGAAGAACATCCGTGTGGGCGACAGAATCCGATTTGTGGATTTTGTTTGCGACATGTGCGAGAAGGACGGCAAGCAGTATTACGCGCTGTTTGATTATGCTTGGCGCATTGCGGTGATTACCTTTTTTGCCCCGGAAGCGGAGCTGGACAAGATGGACACAGATGAGATGTGCGACTTTGTTTACAGCAGACAGGGCGTTGAAATTGTGGAAGACCCGGATATTGCGGTGATTACAGCGGGACTTTATGAGGCATGTGAAGCCGAGATGAAAGACCGGAAAGAAAAATACATGAAGGTATTTGATGCAATCAACCACCCGGACCCGCTTGACCGGATTGCAGACGCCTTTGCAGAAATTGCAGGGAATTTGAGCCAGCTGGGAGACCAGGAATTTTTGGCTGATCTGGTAAAGAAAGTGCGCGAAGGAGAGCAGCCCGCAAAGAAGCCACCCGTAAAGATTGAGGTTGTGAACGGCAAGGAGAGTTAAATGGCCAAGACGGTAAGCACACAGAAAGGGCTGGAACTGGAATTGCAGCGGCGAATTAACCTGGCACTGAATGGCGGGGCGAAAACGGCTGTGGAGAATTGTTTGAAAAAGCATATCCAGGAAGATGTACTGGATGTATACCAGCCGAAAGTATATGAGCGCCGCGGCCAGGGCGAAGGAGCATTGGAAGCCGACAGCAGCGTGGTGAGCAGCGTGAGAGAGCATGTGCTTACGGTAAAGGATATTGGTGTGCCGAATGAATCAGCCGTTGGTGGGCAGTACAAAACCGGCACCAATACACCACTTGCTGAGATGGTGGAGAAGGGCGATGTGAAAAACATTTGGGGTTCGCCACCTGATGCGGCCTATTTGCACCCGCGCCCGTTTGTGGCAAACACGGCAAAAGAAATCGCAGATGGGAACAGCGCCGTACATGGAGAGATTGTGAAAGCCATAAAAGAGCAGTTCCCTGATAACTAACGCGACGAGAGCTTCGGCTCTTGTCTTGAGCGGCTGATTTGAAAAAAAAGAAATCGGCCTTTGAAGGCTTGAGCCGAACCGTAAGGGGGAAAGTATATGGCGGAAGATTTAAGTATTAAGTTAAAGGTGGAACCTGACGGCGGTGATGTACAGGGGAAACTGGATAAGATTGCGAAAGACAAAAAGTTTAATGTACAGATTGGCGATAAAAACCTAAAGACACAGCTAAAGAGCATCAGCAAAACCATTTCCGGGACGCTGGAAAAAGCAATGGCCAATACTATGAAAGCCATTGACGACTATGCGAAAAGTGCCCAGCAGGCAGCTAGTGTTATTGAGCAGGCGCAAAAACGAGAACAGGCAGCGCTTATTTCTAATGTGAATCTGTTGGCAAAAAATGCACAGGAACGCAAAGAAATTACTAACGCGATTCAAGGACAGGTTGCCGCTCAAAATAAGTTAAGAAATGAAACTGCATTGACCGCAGCGCAGGAAAATGAACTGCGGAAAATGTCCAACAGGGATCTTACCATCCGTCAGCTCCGCGCAGAACAACAGGAATGGGAGCAGCTGGAGAAAGAAATTTCTGATGTTAATAACCTTATTAAAGAGAAAAACAGGGCTGCCGACACTGGAAGTAAAAAAAACAATAAAAAAGATGACGCTGAGTTCACTGTAGATCAGAAATTCCCTGAAGTTCAAAAAGAGTTACTTAATTTAATGACAGACGATGACGCGTTTGATATTGGTATTAAAAAGAGTTCAGAAAAAGCATCAGAGGATATTCTGACTGGGTTTAATCTTATTAGTGATAGTATCGGAAAAGGGAAAGATGTCATCCAAAAAGCTGTTGCCGAATTCCAAAGGGAAAAAAGTGGCGCTGGTAGTATATTTGATACATTCGGTTATTTATTTGATGATGAAAGTGACTACGGTGGCGACATTGGTGCCTGGATTGATGCCGAAATCCCAGATGAAAAAATAAAAAATGCTCTAAAAAATAAATTCAAATCTATAATCGACGCTAATTCTGATGGTAAAAATGAATTAAGTAACGCCTATAGTCAATATGTAACTACAATATCTAAACTTTTTAAGGATTATTATGCGGCGCTTGAAAAAATAACCAATAAAGCATCTACGACAAAAAATGTAGAAAAAGGCGCTAAAGATCTTCAAACAACGATTGTAGAAATCGCTTCCACTATTGGTATTTTGCCGGATAACGTAAAAGAAAAAATGCTGGCCAACGTAACAGAGCCGCTTGATAAGGTTAAGGAAGCAATCGAACAACGCAAAGAAGCACTAAAAAATAAAATGCTTGGCAATGACGAGCAGGGAAGTAATGACGTAAAGTTAAAAGTTGATATTGACGATGCGGACACTGAAGAGCGCTTAAAAAACACAACTGAAACTATTATTTCTCAGCTCGATACGATGGCGCAAAAGCAAAGGGATATTACTGCTGCGAAAGAAGCCACGGTAAAAGCCGAGCAAAGCATTTACACAGAAACCCAAAAAAGTATCAAAGAACTCCAAACTTTGGTTGAACAGAAAGAACAACTTGCAAAAAAAATTTCAGAACTGAGATCTGAGGCTACTGGTATTCCTGACGGCAAAGGCAAAACTGAAGATGCCAAGACACTGATGGAAACACTTTCTGCGATTGATCCGAGCAAAGTAAAAACTGTTCTGGATAATGTTTCTGCATTTGTTGATTCTGTAGTGAAGAGCAGTTCGGAACTTGAAACGACCAAAACAAAAGCTGCTGAATTTAATGCAGCTATTGAGAGCATCAATAAAGCTTTAGCAACCTCGGTTGTCTTTATGACCAACTTAACCAAGGAAGATAAAACGGCCAAAGGAAAGCGCGGCGGCAAAAAGACGCAAAAAGCGGATACTACCGAGGTTGATGAAGCTGTAAAGCTGCAGCAGTTGGTATTGAACGCAGAAAAAGCGGCGGACGCGGTTAAAAATGCTATCACCAATGCCAGTAATTCAATTAACACCATTACGACCGAATTGAAAACGGCGGCTACCAGTGCAGACGGAGCAAAAGAAGCGACTCGCCCCATGATTGAGGCTGCAACTGCCCTGAACAATACTTTTAAGCAGTACAGTGAATCCCTAGCTGACATAAAGACCAACGCTGGCCTTATGAACGGAACCGTAACCAAGGTCAAGCGGGGAAAGAAAGCCACTGCTGAGACTGCCAGCATGGATGATGTGGCCGCCAGTGTTACAAAAGCGAACGAGGCCAGCACCCAGATCCACACGATATTTACCAAGTTTGCAAAGATTGGAGCTGCAACGGATAAATTTGCCGAAAAGGCAGCGCAGATTATTGCGGCATCTGATGAAGTAAATGCTATTATTCTGGCTTATAAAACCACTGGCGAGCGTACAGCGACTACAACGGCTAATGCAGCAAAACAACAGCAGAGTGCTGCACAGGAGCTTTCTGCCCAGATGGAAACTGTTGGTGCGACCTTGAATAATGCTGGCGAAAAGGTTGGCCGGGCTACCACCGCACTGAGCGAAGCTGCACAGGCCAGCGGAACAATTGATGCTAGTGTAAAGACTCTTGTGAACGCCGGGAACCGATTGAAACGGCTGTTTACCAGTTATGCTAACATTGCAGCAGGGTTACAGGAAAACCTGGACAAAGTGGCAGAAATTGATGGCAGCAAGAATGCAACAACTTACCACAAGCTTGGCAACTTTATCAATAACATTGTTGATTTTTATAAGAAGTCCATTGGTGAGCTGAGTACTATCAACAGCGTTAAACTGCCGAAAGATGAGAACGGCAAGACGGTGACGCCGAAAGTTGACGCAGCAGTAGCAGAAGCTACCCAGCGATTTAAGGTAACACTGGATGAAGCATTGAGTCAGGCACTGGCTACGCTGAAAGATACCAGCGGCCTTGATGCAAAACTTGCCAAGGCACAGCAAAGTACAGTCGATGCTAAAAAGGCCAAGACTGACATTGTGAATGGCTTTGCGGAAATTACTGCCGTATTTAATAGCCTAACGAATGCAGCCAAGAGCATTACGGACAGCATGACGGATCTTGCCAAACTGAAAACCATGACCGACGAGGTAAACATGGACCAGTTTGCGGAGCTGATTAACAACTCTGTTGATGAGCAGATTAAGAAAATTTCCACTAAGATCCGCAAGGACGCGATGCTGCAAACCAGCCCTGATAATAGCCATGTAACATCGCTGGCAATGAAGACCGGTAATCTTGGTGCAATGATTAAGCAGATGCCGGAAGGCGCTGTAAAAGATAGTTACACCAAGCAATTTGCTGAACTGAATGATGACATTACTGCCTTTTATAATGGCAGCGAAAAAGCCGCAACAACATGGGCAGATATTGTTAGCCGGACCACCGAGATGGCGGAAGGTGTAAAGCAGGTTAATAAAGAAACCCAGGAAGCGGCCAAAGCGGCGGCACAAAGCGCAATTAAGAGTGCGCAAGACCTTGAACAGCGGCAGGCTCTTGCTACAGAATTACAGCAGCGATTTGATGCGTTGAATAACACGATCGATAAGGGCAAAGAGATTGAAGGTAACGGTAAAGCTTTTAATGGGTTTCATAGTGCATTAGAGCAAATTGAAGTAGACGCAAAGCGTCTTGGTCCACAGTTAGAATCTGCACTGGATAAAAAAGATATAGTGTCATTAAAGGCTTTGACGGACTACGACAAAAACTTAACCGACATTGAGCAAAGAGTTGCTAAGGTAACTGACGGAGTGATTAGCACTACTTCAAAAGCTGTTAAATCCGTCGCTGACCAAAAAGAAGAGTTAAAAAATATCGATCCAACTGCTGCGATTGACAAAGCTCTGAATTTGAAGGTTGACGGCGCAGAAAGTGCTAAGATTACACGCCTGCGGAAAGAACTTGAGGAGTCTAAGACTACAATAGCAAACGCCCGCAAAGCATATGAGGATGATTGGAGTTCCGATAATTTTGACAAGCTCATAACCGCTATGAAAAATGGCCAGGATGCTGCTAACAAATTTACGACAGCAGTAAAGACGGCCAATGATACCATGGCTGACAATGGTACTAGAAGTAATGAGCGCCAGTTTGAGCAGATTAAGGACTTTTTGGCAAACTATCAGACGATGCTAACGGCTTTGCAGCGGAGCGCTGGCAATAAGGGGTTTAAACAGAGAGACGATTATCAGCAAACTGAAAGTGCTCTTAAAAAAATGGTTGAAGAAGCCGAAAAGGTTAAATCTGCGGCTGACGTTCCAACTTTTATTGCTACAATGGCCAACAAATTCAAGGATGCCAAAACTCCGATTGAAAGTGTCTCTGATGCGCTAAACGTTGTTAAGACAAAGATTGGCGAAACAAAGGCGAAAGCCGATGAGTTTAATGGCGGTCTTAAATCTCAGCGTGATGTGAACACTTATATTAAGAGTGTTTCTAATTCTTTGTATACAGCACAGAGGTATTTGTCTAATAACTCTAAAATTACAACTGATCCTGCGATATATGCACGATATCTTGAGTATATTGAACGCTATCAGGAATTGCTAAAATCCGGGAAAATCACACAGCAAAACGGCCAGGAATATGCAAGCGAAGCATCCAAGGAATTTGCAGAACTGAAAAAGGCAGTGCAGGATGCTGGCCTTGAAACTGATACGCTGGCGATGAAATTCAAAAAGCTGTTTGAGACAAATATCAAGAGTCAGTTTGCCAGCCAGGTAATTAACATGGTTGAGCAAGGGTTACGACAGATTTACCAGAACGTGGTGAATATTGATTCTGCCATGACCGAGCTGAAAAAGGTTACAAACGAAACCGATAATACATACGATGCGTTTTTGGATGATGCCGGTACGCGAGCAAAGAATCTGGGCGCTTCTATCAGCGATATTGTAACGGCCAGTGCTGATTTTGCACGGTTAGGTTACAATTTGAAAGATTCCAAAGAATTGGCTGACGCGGCCGTCCTGTACCAACATGTAGGGGATTAACAAAACAGTCCTCCCGTATAGTAATATACGGGTAATAAAGTTAGCTTTTATCGGGAAAAACCCAGAGATGGGCAATTCCGAGGACAAGACTGAATGTAAAAAAAATAGGAGAATTTTATTGACTTTTGAAGAGTGGTGCAAGAGCACAGATCATGAAAAATACATATCATTATGGGATGAAAGAAACTCGATTAAACCAAACGAAGTTAATTATCAAAGTAAGAAAAAGGTTCTTATAAAATGCGAAAGAGGATTGCATCCGTCAAGACTTATTAAAATTGAATCTCTTTATAATGCTAAAAAAGAAATTTGCAAAGAGTGTAACTCTATTGCTCAATGGGGTATTGACCATTATGGAGAAGATTTTTTTACTAGCATGTGGGGAGAATCCAATAGATTAAATCCATGGCAAATAGATCGCTCAAGTAAAACGCAAATTTATATAAATTGCAATAAAAAGACAGAACATGGTGAATATTTAATTTCTTGCAATCGTTTTACAAGTGCCTTTCCTAATACCGGATGCTATAGATGCAAGGTATGCGGAAAAAATGGAAAACCTGCATATACAGATAGTCTTGGCGTAAAGTGTATTGATGCAATAAAATTGTGGAGTATAAAAAACAGTAAAACACCATATGAATATACTCCTTATTCGCATAGAAAAGTTTTTTGGAAGTGTGATAACGGAATTCATGAAGATTATGAACGAGCAGTTTCTGAAACTGTAAGGTATGATTTCAGATGTCCCGTATGTTCAGCTATGAGTAAAACAAGTATGCTTGAAGAAAAAGTGTCAAAATATCTTGAATCATTCGGGTATCATGTCTTACATGAATATCAATGTACTTTACTCCCTCCATCTCTTAAACAATATAATAACCAAAAACTTCCTTTTGATAATCAAGTAGTTGAGTTAAATTTAATTGTAGAGGTCAACGGAAAACAACATTATGTCTGTAATAGTTGGCATAGATTAACGGCTCAACGAAATGGAACAACTCCTGAATATGAATTTGAACAACAACAGAATAGAGATTTGTATAAAAAGAGCTATGCGATCCAGCATGGCTTTTTCTATTTGGAGATTCCTTATACCGCAGAAAAAAATGATATGTATAAAAAGTTGATTGATAACCAAATAAATAAAATATTACATTCAGAATCCGTAACGATCACAGCTTAAAAGGCAACGATTAAGCGAACGCTAACCACCCTGATGATAAGGGTGAAGATATGATCTGGTCTACAGCTATAATCTAACAATAAAACTGTAGAGGTAGGCAGAAATGACCTGCCCCTTCCTTTTTATAAAAGGGAAGAGTAACAAAACGGGAATTTCTAGTGTCAATGACGCTAGTGAATCTATCATTTCCACAATGAAAGCGTTTGGCGTTGAAGCAAAAGATGTAACCAGCATTGTTGATAAATTTAATGATGTGGGTAATAATTATGCCATCTCCTCGGCTGGAGTTGGCAGCGCACTACAGCGCTCGGCCTCCGCCTTGCATACCGCAGGAAACACGTTGGATCAGAGTATTGGTATGATTGTGGCTGCCAATGATGTTGCGCAAGACCCGGAGTCGGTAGGTAACGCGCTGAAAGTATTGTCACTGCGCATCCGTGGCGCAAAGACCGATCTTGAACAGATGGGCGAAAGCACTGATGATGTAGCAGTAAGCACCTCTAAACTGCGTGACCAGATCAAGGCATTGACCAATGTTGACGGTAAGGGCGGATTTGATATCCTGACCAAGAGCGGGGATTTTAAGTCCACCTATGAAATCATGGAAGGCATTGCCAACGTCTGGAAAGAAATGAACGACGTTGACAAAGCATCCCTGTTGGAACAGGTTGCTGGCAAGAACCGCGCTAACGTTGTTTCCGGTATGCTGGACAACTGGAAGGACGCACAGAATGCCGCCAAGACTGCCGCTGAATCTGCCGGCAGCGCCACAAAAGAAAACGAAACTTACCTTGATAGCATCAATGGTAAAATCTCGCAGTTCACAGCAGCATTTGAGAAGCTTTCTAATGATGTGCTGGATAGCGATCTGATAAAATTCTTTATTGAATTAGCAACACATATTGCCAATCTTGCTGATGAAGCTGTGAAGCTTGTTGACAATTTTGGACTAATTCCAACTGCACTAACTGGTATTAGTACAGGGCTTGTAACGTCACTTATTAAGAACAAAGGCACCAGTGGTAAATTGTATGCCCGTTTACACAAGGGGAATAGTTGTGTAGGATGCAGGTGCCAAATAATTAAATACCCAAATTGCTGGGAAAGGCTAAGAGCCGCATAGCCATAGTGAGCCGGCAACGGAACACTATGGAGCCGAAAGGCAGAAACAAGTATGCGGATGCGGTATGCTGAGAGAAAAGCCGCCCCTACGGGGTGGTGCTAACCCGCGTAAACAATGCTCAATCAGCAGCCAAGATACCGCGTGCAGGGATGTACGCAGAAGAAGATGTGTGAACTTTGGTGTTTTGGTTCATCGACTGTATGGGTAGCCCTATTCCATGGTGAAAACCAGACGGGAAGAAAGACAGTCAGAACATTACGGGAAAGCCGTAAGAAGGTTATAAAAGATTTACGAAGGTGGTTTTTGAGGAGATGAGTTGAAAGTGAAGTGGTTGAATGGTATAATTGATAAGGTCAAAAAATCACTGGCTGTTAAGCGTAATATTCATTGGATTAAAAAACATAAAAATGAACTGCGCGAAAAATATGGTGGCAAATCTATTATTGTATATAATCAAAAAGTTATTGCCGCAGAAGCCGACCATCGTAATATTCCAATGGAGAAGTGTACCATACAAGGTTCAGTGTGGTATGAAGTGCCTAATATGAAGCTAAACTTTGAACAGCATATCATTGATATAAAATACGAGAGGTAATTAAAATAATGGCTGGGTTTACCATCAATTACACAATCGGTGATACTAAATTTTTATGGGTAACAATCAGTACACCATATAATGATGGAACTGGCCGTATTTGGCGTGGTAATGGGATTTTAGATACTGGTTCTTCGTCTAGTGCCATATCTGAACGTTTAGCCAGAGAGCTAAAGTTGGCCTTTATGGGGCTAAAAACATATCATGGTGTTAGTGGCAAAGACTGCGGGGATGTGTATAATACGACATTAGAAATATGCGAGACTATTCCAGTTACAAGTGTTCAACTAGGAACATTCCATGATCCAGAGGAAGATTTCGATTTCTTAATTGGATTAGACATCATTAAATGTTGTAACCTTAATCTACATTCTCATGACGGAATTATAACATTGCGGATGGAGTGGCCACCAGAATAATAAATAAAGATAAGCCCTGACCTTTAATGGCCGGGGCTTTTGGTATTTTTGAGAGGTAATTTTTTATGGCATTTATGGAAAGTATTTTGAAGCCTTGTCAGCGCAAGGTACTGTTTGAACGAGAATATAGTGCTGAACAGAATACGATGATTTATAAGTGCGAATATGTTATGCGGGCAGTAGCAATCAACTGCAAAAGCGAATATGTTATGCGGGCAGTAGCAATCAACTGCAAAAGCTTGACGGCAAACCAAGCAGAGCAGATGGACAAGTTTGCGATGATGGGAATTTATAACGGCGGCTGTTTTAATTGCCCCAAAAATCAAGGAACGGAGGGATGATTATGGGTGCTACATATAAACCGAACGTTAATCTAAACAATCGCAAAAGTACCAGAGAGATGTTTATGCCAAGTAGCTAATCTACATATAAGGAAGAGGGTTTTATGACAATTCAGATTACGGGCAACGCCAAAGAGATTGCGGCGCTAATTAAAGAATTACAGGGGCAGGAAAACGCCAATAACAACACACAGGATGTTGAACAGTTTTTTGAAGAACTAAAGGAAGGTTTATCGTCAATCTTCAAAATTTAAGACGGAGGGTTACAACGGCTACATGGCGTGTAGTATTTTCGTGCTTCTGATAGATCCATAGCCATACTGCTTTTACGAAGATAGGAACAACCTGCACGATGATATTTAGAGCCTGTTTTGGTAACATAGACTGTGTAACTATCGGTAATCACAGATGCTGAATTTGTTGTTTCAGAAGAAGTGGGAGCAGAGTAAGATTGAACCGATGATTGACCAGTAGAGTAACCGCTGTTGTATCCGTCTTTTTTGCCAGCCTCATATCCTTCGTTATATGATTCTTTGCTGGCTTCTTCCTTGCCGTGTTGTTCTCCAATGGAATAGCCTTGATTATATCCTGCCGTTTTCCCGTCTTCGTATGCGGAAGTATAGGCTTTCTTTTTACCGGCACTATAACCAGCATCATAGCCGTCTGACTTGCCTTTATCATAACCATAGGAGTTACCGGCGTCATAACCGTTCTGATGTCCTATGTCGTATCCCTCGGAGTAGCCTTGATCGTACCCCGATTGAATTAGAATAGGCTTTTGGTTATCATACCAACCAAAGAAACAAAGAGCGGCGATAGCAAGCGTTGTAATATTTATAAGAACAGCAGGAATGGCAGAACGGATAGTAGGTAGCCTATGTTTTTGAGGTGCAGGAGATTCTGTATTTTGAGTCTGAAGCTCCTGTAGATTTTCGTCAGGTGTCATGATTTATTCCTTTTATGAGGTGAGCTTTATGGACGGTGGAGATTTCGCTTTAGCTATTTTATGTTTCTTTGCGACCATAGGAATGTCGTATATGTTAATGTCTGTTATAGTTCGGTAATACCGGTTTAATGTTGTATTAACTACACACCTATGCTATTATATAATTATTCCAACAATCAATAAGGAGTGGTTGTATAATGACTGAGCTTGAAAAGAAACAAGAAGAGATCCGCCGCCAGCAATTCACTTATGTTCCTAAGAATAAAGGAACACGAAAAGAGGATATCCAGAAGCCGCCAAAACCAAAAAATGATAAGGGGTGATGCTAATTGACAGCAACGGATATAATTAGTTATATTGAAGCCGTGCCTTTGGTACTTAAATACATTGCGCCAGGGTTTATATTTTTATGGATTTATACGCGATTGCATGACAAAAAACTACCAGAACATTATATTATGTGTTCTGTTGTAGTTAGCTTTATTCTTGTTCTTTGTGTTAATAATGTGGTATGGGATTTTGTAATTGCAGTTGTAGCAGCTCTTATTGTGTATGTCTTGAGCCGTACCACCTGGGTAAAAAATCTTTTCAAAAAAACGATATCCTTTTCGCCCAGTAAAACTGTTTTTTACGATGTGATAGACTACGAAAAGGGCACCTATATTTACGTTAAAACTGATAAATGGATTGTCAGCGGTATATATATTGGAATTGATAAAGATGCCATGGGAGTAATTGTAAAGGATTACAAGCTCTATAATGCGACAGGAGACGAGTTTGACACGCCGGAATGCAGTATAGCCACTGTGCCGTTGAACAGAATTGAATATACGAGCTTGACTTACCCTGAAGATTCTAAGGTAAAGAAATCTTGGTTTGATAATTGATAAGGTGTGTAAAGAACTCAACAGTGGCTATGCTGTTGGTTTTTTCTTATAGTTCGCCTTATCCTCAGAACCGCGTCTTATACTTTACACACACCCGGTCAACCTTGTTATTATTGGAGGAGGTGATTCTATGAATAACAAACTATATGAAGAAGTTTTAGAAGCTGGATATAAAGTAGGAAAACAACTTGATGTATTGAATTGTCTTACTATAATCGGCTACGCATATTTTATAGAATCAATGGTGTTTTTTGTGAGTTGCATTATAGTAGCAAGGAGTATAACATGATAAGTGAACGTGAAATTACTTTCCAGATGGCGGCGCTAAAGGATTTGGTAAGGATGGCTAAGAATGCCGCATTGTGGAATACGTTACTAATTATTATTGGTTCTGCGCTACAAATTACCGGGCTGATTCTGCTGTGGCAAGCCATGAAATAATATTAACATCTGCGACAGTTGCTTTTGCAGGAGAAAGCGAGTTATACAACCTTTAATACCTTGTTTTGCACTTTACGCACACTCGGTCAACCTTATTCGTCAGGAACCCGGTAAGGGGCGACCTGCTACGCAGTTAAATCCAACGGTATCTTTCGCTTATGTTTCCGCCCTGAGCGAGTTTGACAAGGGATTCTATCGGCTGAGAACCGAGCTTATAATTATCAACAAAAATATAGTCCTCGTTCCAGCGACTGATCGTGCCTTCCATACTGGGCTTTGTTGAATTGAAATCCATCAAGAAAGAGAGTATTGATTTAATCTCGCTCTTATTAGCACGCTTTGATTCCAGAATATAAGCAAGAACTGCCTGGCGCTGAGATTTTGGAATTTCTGCACGAGCATGATAGCCGCAGCGGCTGAGTATAGAATTACGAGCAAGGCTAGACATTCTATCATTGCCTGGATTACAATCACGAGAGAATTCCACTTCAAGTAAAAGAGGACCGTACTGTTTGCAGTAATCGTTATAAGAGCGATAGTTCATGAAGTATTTACCGCAGGCAGTGCAGAACTCAACGTTGACAGGAACACAGCGTTTATCAGCAGTGAGAACATATGCGGTATGGCTTTCGACAGTGTTTGTGCCGTACTTATTTGAGCAATGCCGGCAATAGCACTTCTCTGCAAAGACATGCACCACGATGGGCTTGTTACTTTTGGGTGGGGCAGAGAGATTAGCGTCAGGGAATGGGATTACTTTATAAGGCTTTTGTTTTTGAGCCTTTTGGGCGACATCGGGAACTTTGAAGGCAATCCGTTTTGCATCTTCCAGGCTATATTTTTCAGCTTCAAAGTAGAGGGTACCGGGTTTAAGTGCGCCAGTGCTATATAAAAACGGCATTTTACAGTAATGGCAATAACAATAGTCGCTTGTATCGAACTTTATTCCTTCGTCAGTATAGTAGGCATATTCTGCCTGCGCATAGTTCAAGTCAGAGAGACAATAAGGGCACTTATGCCTATTTTTTGATTTAGAATCTACATGTAGGATTGGCTGATAGTAAATAGTATTATGAAGTATTGCGCCACGAATAAAATATAAGATATTTACAACATGAAAGCAACAATGCTTATTGTGTGTGAATGTGTAATCAATCCATTTTTGATAATCATAAAGTGCTCTACCCACACGACTATTAAAGCCGAAAACAAGAATTTTATCTTTATGGGAAATCCCTAAATCCATTTTGAATACTTCCGCGGGATATTTTTCGGGTGGAACCTTATAAACCAGAAGGACATATGTTATGGGCTGAAGTTCAACCGCAGTCTCATGTACAGAATACATTTGAGCGCGACAGGCCATAATTAACATGTTCTCAAACAAGTTTCTTCACCTCTTACACCGCGCTGCGCAGCATTACCATTCATATCCACAGCTGTTACAATGCCAAGTCTTTTTAACTTTCTGGCTAAAGATACCGAATAGGCCCACGGACACGGCCTTTGCACCCACAGACACTTTGCGCAGGTCGGTACTGCCACAGGTGGGGCATTTGGGAGTATGCGGATTTCCAAAATTAGCCATATCCTCTTTAGCTTTATTTTCAACTTCCTCACGATATTTTAGCATATGGTTATAAGCTATTTTGCTAAAGTGTTCACTAGGATAAACATATTTTTCACGAAGGGCTTCTTCTGTTTCAAGCGCATTTTGAGAATTTACCGAACGACCAACGGCTAAACAATCATCATATGTCATTACAATAGGGTCTTCGTAGTCGCAACACTCACAGATTGGAAATTTAGGCTGTTCAAGATAAAAATTGACATAGCCGCAATGAGGGCAAATTGTGTATCTCCAGTCAGCTGTGACACTCATATTTCCACTCTCCTTAAACAATAATTATAACCTTATAATGATTATATCACACAATAATCATCTATACAACAAAAGATACAAGAATTGTTTAAGAAGACCACCGGATTTATGGACAATGACCAAGTTGCCACAGATACAGCAGCACTTCAAAGCTATATTGATCGTGTTAAAGCTCTTTCAAAAGAGATGGATACGGCTGCCACAAGAAATAAAATTCTCGATTCTGCCCTCAAAGATTCCAGCCAAGTAGCCAGGGACGTTGCACAGAACACCAACAACTTGGATGACGTGATGAAGGTCTATACGGCCAGCACAAAGACGGCTACCAGCGTGGCGAAAACGTTTGGGAAAGCGCTGCTTGGTACTATTGCTACAGCGGCGGTTGCAGCGGTAATCGGTTATGTCGTAAAATCTCTTGCTACACAGATCGATAATGTAGTTCATGCCTATGAAAATGCCCGTGATAAAGTTTCCGAGATGAACCAGAAGCATGAGGAAGCTACACAGAAAGTCGAAGACTTAACTCAAAAGATTGAAGAACTCAAAGCTAAGATAGACGAGTGTAAAGATAGCACAACTGGTAATCCTGTGGACCCAGAAAGTTATGATGCGTTAGAGCAACAGCGAAAGCAGTTACAAACTAACTTAGACTTACAAAAAGCAATAGCTGAATCAGCCGCACACGACACTCGTGAAGCAGTATACGCTCAACAAGATGCCTCTTCAACAAAGATTATTTCCGCTCCTGCCACCGTTAAAAGTGCTGGTATTTCTGGAATATATCAAGGTAATCAATATGAACGGTTGCAGCAAGCAATGGACGACTATAAAACGTTAGCATCAGCCATAGAAAACCTTGATAGTGATCTTGCTAATGGGAAAATAATCCAAGCTGTCTATGATACTCGCTTAGCTGCGTTTAAGGAATTCCAAGAAAAATTACAAGCTTATATAAAAGAGTCCGGCGATGATCTTAATACCGAAATGGATACGCTGCTCAACAACGCCACAAATGAACAAAGTAAGGATGCTGATAAAACTAAATATCAGGAACGTATTAAAGTTTTATCTGATACTCAACAGGCGTTCTTGAATTTCTGGAATTTATACTATAACAATATTCCCCTTATTACACAAGCCACTGACGACTTTACTCAATCTGTGGCTGACGGCGACGATAGTGTTAAAGCTCTGAACGATGCTATCAATGGTGGGGATGACATTACTTTAACTAGCGAAGCATATAAAGAAGCTGCGAATTTAGCAAATAAGTACGGCGTTAGCGTTGATGAACTTATTAAAAAATTGCAAGCTTTACATGATGAGCAAAGTAAAGGTAGCAGTAGCGACGACGACTGGCGGTTTGATGCGGCCGGAGACTTACAGAATTTCTTCTCTAATTTTACTGACAGCACCAGTAACTGTTACAAACAAACCAAAGCTCTTGAATCCGCCTTTAAGGACATGGGCGAGCAAGGACACCTAAGCAGTGAATCCTTACAGGCATTACTAGCGGTTTACCCTGAGCTGATCAACGACATGGAAGTTGAGAATGGTGTTGTAACCATCAGCCAGGATCTTTTGGAGAGTAAGTTTGGCACGATGAAGAGCGCCATGATTGCTCAAACGCAAAGCCAGATTGACTCCACGAAAGTAACTATCCAGCAGACAAATGATCGTATCGAATGTTACCAAAGAGAAATTGAAATTCTTACAACTTTGTATGGCGCGATTGGTTCTATGCCTTCGGCTAGTTCTGTACTTAGCAGCGACTATCTCAGTCAAAAATTAGCCTTTAATCCAAATTTAGGCTTCGGAAATAGTTTGCAACTTCCTGATGTTGAACAAGCAGCGGGTAAACTTGCTATTCTGAATAACAAATTGGAAAAAGAGAAAGCCAAAGCTAAAGATGCTCAGAAACAGCTTGAAGATCTTGAAAAGAGTTTGGCCGTAATGAATGGCTATGGTCTTAGCGGCTTTAACGGTGCCCAGCCCAAATCCGGCAAGAGCAGTAACAAGGGCGCAACCGATGCCCAAAGTGCGGCGATTGACGCATTGGACAAGAAGGCCCAGGCGCTGAAAGAAACCTACGAAGCACAGAAAAAGGTGCTGGAAGACCAGAAAGAGGCCATTGAAAAGGTCATTAAGGAACTGGAAAAAGAGCAGACGGTTCTGGATGGCATTATTAAGACTGTAACCAACCGCATTGACAAAGAAATTGACCGGCTGGAACACCAGTGGGATGACCTGAAAGAGAAGCTGGAGAAGGATAAAGATAACCTGGATTCCGCCATCAATGGTGCCAACTGGGTAATTGAGCAGCGGGTTAAAGAGCTGGAAAAAGCCAATGACGAATTGGAGGACAGTTACCAACCGCGGATTGATGCGCTGCAGGATGAAATTGATAAGCTGAATGAGGCCAACGATGCACAGGAAGAGGCTATTAGCCTGGCACAGAAGAAAGCTGCGCTGGATGCTGCATTGGCCGCCAAGAATGTGCGCGTGTACCGTGAGGGCAAGGGCTTTGTTTGGGAAGCCGACGAAAGTGCTGTTAAGAGCGCCGAAGAAGATTACAATGATGCCTTGCGCGACAAAGAGCACAATGATGCCATTGATAAACTGACTAAAGAAAAAGAGGCCCTGGAAAAAGAGCTGGAGGACAAAAAGCAGGCCAACCAGGACAAGATTGACGCTTACAACGATTACAAAGAAAAGCTGGATGATGCCCAGAATGCTTATACCAATGCCAAAAACCTTGAGATTTTGCGCAAGCTGTACGGCGACAATGCCGATCAGATGATCTTGAACATGGACCAGAGCATGATTGATAAAATCACCTCTGATTACACGGAAAACATGCGCCAGACGGACTATGTGGAAGATCAGATCGAGCAGAACAAGAAGCTGATTGACCAGCTGGAAGAGTATAAGAGCAAATGGGAAGAGGTTGCGGACGCTTACGAAACCGAGCAGAACCGAATCAATACCGTAGCGCGGCTTGGGGCTGACTGGGAAGAAAAAATCCTGGGCCAGCGCATGGATGTGCTGACGGATTTTAAGAACCACTATGTTGATGTTTTGAAGCAGATTAAGGATAAGACCAAAGAGGTTGAAGACCTTGAGTTGCAAATTAAGGTAGTGGAAAAGAAGTACAACGAAGATAATGCTGAGATTGAAAAGCAGAAGAAAGAGCTGCAATGGGAGAAAAACGAGATCACTCGCGCTAACCATGCAACCGGCATTATGAACGTTGCGGCCTTTGAACGTGCGCGTGTTGATGAGGCTGGGCCTGAGATTGTTGTACGACAGCCGGAAGCCGGACGCTATACCAGCTTGGAGGTTGGGGACGGCGTTGTGCCGGGGAATTTGACCCGCCGGTTGTTTAGCGCGGCAATTAACCCGGAAGCTTTTGTGGAGAGTGCTATTTTGAAGCGGATGGGGAATGTGAACGCTGAGTTGGCCAGTGCTGGCAGCAGCGGCGTACACATTGGCGACATTAACATTGTGATGAACGGTGTGAATGACGTTGAGAATTTTGGCCGCATTTTGCACCAGAACATTGGCTCCATTATGGCGCAGGAGTTCAGCAAGCGGTAATTACAAACAGGACAGAGGGAAACCAACCGAGAGGAATCAGCGGTTAGGTCCCTTATATAATAAGGTAAGATGACGGCTGTTGCTTTTTAAGGAGGCTCTGAATCATGTGCTATTTAGTAGCGAAAGATAGATATGCTCATGGCTGTGTTGCTTTGAAAACAACTCACGGCAAGCATCTTGTTGAAATGAAAAGAGCCTTAAATGCTGCGGTTGGCGACAAAGGCGTACAGTTAGTAACGATTAGCAGACCAACAGCATATGGAGAGTATGCTCCATACCGATTTGCCAAAACAGAACAAGAATTTAATGCTCTTGTACGAGCAATGCGATAATTTTATAAGTCAATTTACACCGGGTAACAGATTGTTGTTGTCCGGCTTTTTGTATGGTATAATGACCCTATTATAATAAAGTAGGAAGTGTTATACCTATGGCAAAGACTGAAAGCCAAAACAAGCCGAACACGGAGTTTACTTTTAACCCGGAAGCCAAGAACAATAAAAATAGCTCCTCTTGGAAAAAAGCAGAGGACAAAAAGGAAAATAAGTGATGGAAATAACACAATACTTAAACGAGCTAGTTGCCATGATTCCTGCTATTTTGCAGTATGTGGTGCCTGGTTTATTGATGTTATGGATTTATAACCGGCTGCTTGACAAACAGTTGCCTCAACATTACCTGGTTTATTCTGTGGTAATTAGTTTTCTGCTTATGCAGGTAGTACCAACCAAGAAGTTACAGTATGCCATGGCTTGCGTTATTGCTGCCGTTCTTTCTGTTCTGCGCAGGAACGTAAAAATTAAGCAGGTGTTGCATAAGCTGTTCAAATGGTCCCCAAGCGATAGCGTGTGGGAAGATGTTATTGACTATAAACGTGGAACCAATATGGTAGTTTATACAGACTGCGAGAACGATTTTAGTGGTTCTTATGTTGGAATGGATGATAAAAAGAACGTATTACTTTTATCTGGATATGATGTTTTAAATAAAGAGGGTAATATCCTTACAACAATGGATGACCGAATTGTTATGATTCCCAGAGGAGAAATTAAATACGTTGAGCTTTGTTATGATGAAAAATCAGATGTAAAGAAATATTGGTTTAAGCGATAATACCGATGACGATATACCGGGTGGCCTATGTGGCTGCCCGGCTTTTTTTATTTTGGAGGAAAAGCTATGGCGAAGAACACATTGGATGATGCCATTGCGGGGCTGAAAGACCTGGCAAAAGAGGTGAAGCGTTACTGCGAGAGACTGATTAGCAATGCCAAGTTTGACCGTACAGCTGTTGGCACGATTGTAAAGGTACTGGATGACCACAGCGGCTATGTAGTGGCGGCTTTTGGCAAGGAATACACCATTGCGAGTAATGCGCTGTTCCAGGTGAACGATGCCGTGGCTGTGATTGCCCCGCAGAACGACTTTAAGCGGCTGTACATTAAGCCGTATGAAATTGACCGGAACCTGTTGAAGCAGGACAAGGTTGAAGAAGACCTGAAAGATTATGTGAATAAGGTTGACAAGCTGCAGGAACAGGTGGATGGCAAGGTTGAACAGTATTTTTATAACTATGACCCGACGCTTGAGAACTGGCCTGCTATGAGCTGGAAAGACGACGCCACAAAGAAAGCGCACAACGGCGATTTGTTTTATAACACCAACAGCAAGAAAGGCTGGCAGTGGACATATGACGAGGAAACAAAAACCGGCAGCTGGGTAGAAGTGACAGATAAGGACACACTGGATACGCTGGAAGCCGCAAGCAAGGCACAAGACACCGGAGATGGTAAGCGCCAAGTATTTACGGCTGATGCAAGCAAAGGTGAGCACCCGGAGCCGCCGTATGATGCGGGCGATTTGTGGTTTAATGGAGAAGACATTCTGGTTTGTACGGTAGCACGCACGGCCAGTGACAAATATAATGCCAGCGACTGGGTAAAAAAGGATAGTTATGCCAGCAAAGACGACATGAAAAATTATGTAGATGGTGTAACGAAAGATATACAAGACCAGATTGACAGTAAAGCCGAGCAGCACTTTTACGCCTATGACCCTACGCTGGATAACGAGCCGGCCAAGAGCTGGACGACAGATGAAGAAAAAGAAAAACATGTGGACGACCTGTTTTATAACACAGAGACAGGCAAAGCATACCGATTTATGAAAGGTGACGATGGCAGCTACAAGTGGGAGCTGGTGCAGGACAAGGATGTAACCAATGCACTTGAGGCGGCCAGCAAGGCACAGGATACGGCGGATGGAAAGCGGCGTGTGTTTACGGCAGATGCCAGCAAGGACGAACACCCCGACCCGCCGTATGACGAAGGTGATTTGTGGTACACGGGGGCAGAAGTGCTTGTTTGTGGAAAACCCAAGGCGAAAGGCGAGGCATATGATGCCGGCGATTGGGGTAAGAAAGACAATTACACGAACAAGGACGAAGTGATTGATGCGGTTGATAAGAAGCTGACGCAGGAGGATATCTTTAACCGGCTAACCAATAATGGAGCAAGCCAGGGCATGTTTATTGAAGATGGCAATGTGTATTTTAATGCTTCATATATTGCCACCGGTATGTTGACATCTCAAAATAAAAATTCTGTTTACAACTTAGCAGACGGAACTTTTACTATCACAAATGAGCATTCTGATCCTGCTCCTAATGTTGTAACTAAAACAGTATTAACGCCGGATGGTCTTGAAGTTTATACTGCCAACAACCTTTCTTTTGAATTAAAAAATCATCATAATCAAAATCTTGGAGATTGGGCGCGAATGAAGCTTGGAGATGATAATAATTATATCATCTTTGATCCACATGAAGGCATTTCGACTTCCTTTGGTGTAAACATTTATTACGCAGAAGGAACAACCGGCAATCCTTGTGGAATTGAAATAAAAGGAACTGCTGCATCTGGTAATAGAAAAATAAGTTTGCTAGATGGATCTGTAACTTGCTCCGACATAGATTTTAATGAGGGAGATAGTATTGGACACATTGGTTCTATTTACGGAGCGGTAACTTCAGATAGTAGTGAAAAAATATTTACGATTGATTTTCCCACAACTCAGGCACGAGGAAATATGCAGCTTTTTAGCACAAGTTCAGAAGCTCCATCTTTTTATGTTTATGACGGCACAACCAACTGGGGCGGCCAAACTTTAGGCTGGGACGGCAGCAAAGAAGTAACCACTCTTGACGCAAACACCCAGGCTGTACCGTTTATTTATGGTATTGAGCTTGTAAAAAATGCGCAGGGGTATGTGACCGATATAAAGCTAAAACAGCATGGGCTGCGGTTTATTGGCGGCATTTTGGTTTAATTTTGACGAGGAGATTTTATGATGGAAAATTTTAATTTGAAATGTGAACAGTTGAAGACTTACATTTGTGACGGTGTGAACCAGGTTGGATTGCCGCCGTATGCAGTGGAGTTGATTTTGGAGAGTTTGCTGCGTGATGTGCAGAATATCCGCAAGAGCGCGATACAGGAAGAGATGGAAGCGGCTAAGAAGGCTGCGGCAGAAAAGGCCGCGGAAACACCGGTTGATGCAGCAGAGGATAATCCGGAAGAAAGCGTAAAATAAATATAAGCTAATAGCGTTATTGAAAAATAAGAATAGCCGCCTGACTTTGATTGGTTGGGCGGCTTTTGTTGTTCAGAGAGGGAGGGGAGTGGTGGGAGGATGAGCAAACCAGCATTATATACCGTATCAGCATTTGATGCGACAAAAGATTATACATTCCGGTTCCGATACATTGGTGTGATTACCAAGGTGGAGGCGCAAATTTGGGCCAATGCCATGAGTGCAGAGGAACTGGGCAGCCCAACTTACCAGAGCGGTGAGGTGAGTACCCAGAGATCCGAGTTTACTTTGAAGGCCAGCAGCATTACAAACAGCAGCGCGGCGTTTGGCATTAAGGTACGGGTGTGCGGCCAGGACGGTGCGTGGAGCGAATGGAGCGACATTCTGCTGTTTTATTGTGTAGAGACACCGGTATTTAAGTTCAAAGAAATTAGCACCAAGGACAAAACCAACATTGAATACAGTGCTTTTGAGTTTACAGTACAATACGAGAGCACACAGGGCGAAGAGCTGAACGAATATACGATTGAACTGTATGATGCCAGCAAGAGCCTGGTGAAAAGCAGCGAGACACTGCGGGTGCCGGACAAGGCGTATATTATCAGCAACCTGCGCAATGACACGACTTATTACGCCAGAGCACAGGGCATTACCCAACACGGCATGAAGCTGGACACTGGATTTTGTGAGTTGCTGATTGGCTATGTGGGCGGTGACGGCTATGCGGCTGTGGCGCTGGAAAACCATTATGAAGAGGGCTGCATTTGGGTGAAATCTTATGTTGTGACAATTGAGGGCAAGGACCGCAACGACAACAAAGATGACTACCACTATGTAAGCGGATCGGCCGGGGACCAGGCAGTAGACCTGACGGTGGACGACACCGATCCGGTTAAGGCCGACATGACGTTCAAAGACGGATTTAAGGTACAGGGCAGCCATGTGGAAGAAGGAAGCGTGGTGGATAGCAGCTATGCCCTGGGGCTGAACATGAGAAGCGACCGCTGGAACAAGCTGCTGATTGGGCTGTGGAACAAGCGGAGTAACGGGATTAGTATGCCGACAATGGACGAAGATCCGTATGCTTTGAAGTTGTTTTTGTGCCGCCGCGATATTGCGGACGATTATAGCAGCAATGCCTACAACTACCAGACGAACGAAAAGAAAACATGTTATTACCTAGAACTGACATGCGGCGGATACTGTTTGCAGAGCAATGTAAAAACCAGTGCGCCAAATGGTTGGTTTAAGGTGTATTTGAAAAACCAGGGCGGCCTGTTTGAGCTGCGCTGGGAGTAAAGGAGGGGTGTGGAAATGATTGTGGGAGCCGATATTTTGATGGGACAGAATGCGATTTTGCCATACCCGCCCTATAATGAGGCGCTGAATGTGCTGAAGCTGCAGAACGGTGTTTATGACGACCTGCTGTTAAGCCGCGATGCCGACAAGGATTACGGCAAGTACAATCTGGACAATGGGTGGCAGGCCCAGACGGCCATTTATGCGGCTTTTAACGGTGATACCCTGGGCGGCAACCTGCGCTACCGGGCGGAACAGATCAGCGAGATGCGGTTAAAACGACGCCGGGTTGGAACCTATAACTGGATTACCCTGGCGACCAAGCACCGGCCAACCCCGGTGAATGATGAAACCCTGAAGGAATGGGAAAAAGAACTGAACAACTGGGTACACATTGATTGGTATGCAGACGGGCGCAACACCGAGTATGAGTATGCGTTTGTGCCGATTATTGACGATGCTGAGCAGGACATGTTCACGAACAAGATTTTGAGCAGCTTTGACGGTGCGGTGCTGACGGACGGAGACATTAGTTACCACCTGTTATTTGATGCCAGCGTGACCAGCACGACCAGAACACAACCAAACAGTGTGGTGGAAACTATGAGCAGCCGTTACCCGTATGTGATTTACGGCAGCGACCTGAACTATGAGCAGGGCAATTTTACGGCCACTGTGCTGAAATACAGTTTTGACACAGATGATTATGACGGGGATGGCGGTGCCCGGTACCGCAAGCAGTTTGTGGACTGGTGTACCAACAAGAAGCCGAAGATTTTGAAGCTGTTTGACGGACGCAGCTGGATGGCGAACATTATTAACCAGCCAAGTATCAGCTACAGTGACCATTATGACAAGGTTGCTGTGGCGTTTGATTTTGTGGAGATTGGCAGCTTGGAGAGCAGCACCGACTTGTACCGCAACGGGTTTATTGCAGAAGATATTGAAGGGAGTTGATGCGCGATGTATGTGCCAAGCACAGAAGACATACGAACCTTATACTCCCATAACATTGAGCTGTACACCCGCATTGACCTGCTGAACGACCGGATGAAGACGATTGACAGTTTGCAGGGCATTACGACCGAGGGAAGAATTTCCGTAGATGCAGATGCGGACATCCGGCGAACGTACACTTCGACCATTGTGCTGGACGAAAAACATGCGATCAGCCAATATAGCGAGAGCGAGTGGATGAACAAGTATGTTTGGATTTACATTGGTGTGAAGACCCCGATGCTGGACGATATTATCTGGTACAGCCAGGGGGTATATGTGTTCAGCCAGAACGGATACAACTATGACACGCAGACCCGGAGCCTGACCATTAACTGCATGGACCTGACAGCAATGCTGAATGACACGTTGGCCGGACAGCTGACAGGTATTAAAACCGTGTTTAAGGCCGGGGGTGGAATCCGCAGGGCGATGGTGGAGCTATTACAGGAAGTGGGGATCAACAAAGTATTTGTAGAATATTGGAACCGAACGATCCCTTATGACCAGGAGTTTGATGCGGCGACCAGTGTGTGGACAATTTTGACACAGTTGCGGGATTTGTATTACCCGTTTGAAATATTTTTTGAGGATGATGTGTTCAAATGCCAGCAGATCCCAAGTTGTGAGGATGACCCGCTGGTGCTGAATGCCGATGTGTTCAATGATTTGATCATCAGCGAAGACGCAACGGTGGATTACAGCGAGGTGCGAAACTGCGTAGAGGTGTTTGGTGCTGCGGCAAGCCCGGATGTGAGCTGCACAGACCTGGTGGTGGACACGACAAAGAAAACCATAACATTAAACGTGGTTGGGTTGGCATTGAGCGGTAAGAAGCTGGTTTTGTTTACGCCGCCGGACAATGTGGCCGACCTGTACGATGCTGACAAAGGGTACCAGATGAAGATCAGCGCCAAAGCAACAGAGAGCAGCGATGCGGTTGTGACCGATGTTTTAAGCCTATATACCATCAGCACAGATGAAGCCGGCAACAACAAAAAGGCCAGGCAGGACTGCATGAAACCAAAAGTACAATATGTGGTGCGCTACGATGCCGATTATTCCCCGAATGAGAATGGCGGCAAAGGGCGCTTTTATTTTTATGGGCAGGTACAGCCGCACGCCATGGTGATGCTGAAAGATGCAAAACCGAGCGAGGAAGAGCTGGACAAGCTGAAAGAAACCGAGAACTGCCAGAATTTGGAGGTTGTGAGCACCGCCAACCCGGATATTGAAGGGTATGAGGAGGACAACCAGTTTTTGAACAGCCCGTTCAGCATTGAACGAATTGGACGGCGCAATGTGATTTTGAGCGGCGGCGAATACGACAATTACACAACAGATGACGGCATTTTGGATGTGGCCGAATACGAGCTATGGAAGCGGGCGCGATTGACCGACAGCATTACGGTGAAGATGCTGCTGGTACCGTGGCTGGATGTGAACACCAAGGTTGAATACTGCCCGCGTTACATGGGCGGCAAGACAGCCGTGCAATTTATTATTAAAAAGATTGATAAGAGCTTGGGGCAGGGAACGATGGATGTGACGCTGATGAGGTTTTACCCGTATTACCCGTACCCTGTAAAAGATGAAACAGGAGAGTGATAAGCAATGGCAGATACCTACACAAAGTTCCCGGAAGGTATTGATACGTTTGAAGACAATGCCGACCTGGACAGCGGCCATGCCGCAGCGGCAGCCCAGTACACCAAGTACCTGGCAGACGGCAAGTATACCGAGGCCAGCAATTACCTGAACCAGAACAGCGGCCTGCGCAAATACATTATTAAAGCGGCGGACATTAACCATGTGAAACATGCGATTACTGCACTGGAACAGCACTATGCCGGAGCGGTGAATTACATCATTGACGGCAAGTTTGACCCCGACATGATGATCCATGAATACAGCTACAGTTACAGCGGCGGAACCCATACCCTGACATGCAAGAGCGGCAGCAGTTACAGCAACGCAGCCAATGGCAAAGCATATTTTACCACGGCGTTCAGTGATGGGCACAGACTGGTGATCAATGGCAAAGATATGACCAGCAATGCCTACTGCGGCACAGAGAAGCTGGGCGACGGTGCGATTGGTGCTGGGCAGTGGGTGATTTTTCAGTACGATACGAGGAGAAACATTGTAAATTTTACTAACGGCAGCGGCATTGGGGCTTCCAAGCTGGCTGCCACGACTGCTTTGCCGGACCAGGTGCTGGCAGGACAGACATTTTACAGCAAGAACAAAACCCTGAAAACAGGCACCATGCAGAATTACGGCACTGTAACGGCAGAGTTGGCCAACGGCGAGAGCTACCAGATCAAGGCCGGCTATTACAGCGGCGGTGCGATCAGCGCAAGCGGGCTGGACAGCAATACACCGGGCACTGCGGATGAAAAATCTATCCTGGAAGGAAAAACTGCCTGGGTAGATGGCAAGTTGGTGAAAGGATCTATCAAGACTTATTCTGCCACGACCCAGCTGCAGGGCGGTGAGCGCGAAAGCACCAAGATGACCGTGCAGAAAAAGGATGGTGTGACCCGGCTGTGTGTAGCCACAGATAACCAGAAAACCAACGATATTTACAGTGGCTGCTATTACGATAACGTGATGTGGCTGTGGGGAACCGCAAGCACGGCGGCCAAAGCCCTGTTGGAGGATGATACCACCAATGCGGCAACCGCCAATGATGTGGCCAGCGACAAGAAGTTTATTGATAAGAACGGCAACTGCACGCAGGGTACCCTGACCAGGCGCAGCTACGGCTTTGCCCATGACATGGGTTTTGGAACCGACAGCGAGTATTTTGCGCTGCGTAATATTGACGAGGGTGCATACAAAAGTGACGGCAATTTTTGGGCACCGGAAGTGCGCGTGAACCTGGCTGATTTCCGCAAAGGGATTGGCTGCACAGAAGATAAGATTGCGAACGGCGAAAGCATTGCCGACCTGACTGGTAAAGCCGGAAGCCGAATTGCAACGATTGATAAGGATACAACCACCGGCGACCATTACAGCAACGTGGTGACGACTGGCGGTTGCCAGCACGCATGGGTTGTGGTCAGTGTGAGTAAGACCGGAACAGAAAACAGACTTAACCGAGTATGGGTGCAGGCCAGCAACGATGGCAGCAACTGGACGGATGTGTGGGATAGCGGAAGCGGACTGCAGGCTGTATATAAGCAGCAGGCTTTGAACACATCCACAGCATACACCCAATGGCGCGTGAAGCTGAACAGCGATGGCGATAAGTGCCACGCCCATATTGTATTGTTTGTTTGAAAAATAGAAAGGGGAGGAGGAAAACATGGCATTAAGTTTTGAAGAGTCGAAACGGATGGCGGCTGAGATGGCGGCCAAAGCAGAGCCAGTGGCATTGCAGGCTGAGGCTACCCCCATGGCTGCGGTGGTTGATATGCCGGAAGCGCAGGCCAATGATGACGGCGGTTACACCCGCAGTGAAAAATACCTGTGGTACAGCCAATATAACGACGATGCGTTTTCGACCATTGACGAGATGAAAAATGTTGTGATGGACGAGAACCAGATCAACATTACCCAGGAAACCAACAGCCAGGTGATCCCGTTTAAGATGCCGCGGCGATATGACGGCATTGATTTGATGCAGATGATGCTGCAGGTACATTACCTGAATGTGGACGGGCAGGAAGCATATGCCACGCCGATCAATGTTACCTACAACGATGATACGATTCGGTTCTATTGGCTGGTTACAAATAGTGTGACAAGCAAAAAGGGGGCAGTGCGCTTTGAGATCACTGCAACCGGTGTAAATGAACGCAGCGAGACCTATATGTGGCGCACACGACCAAACGGTGAGCTGAATATCTTGGAGGCTTTGAGTGGCACCAAGATGGTAGAACCGGACAACGACTGGTACACAAGCTTTGTTGCCCTGATGGACGAGAAGGTTGGCCAGGCTTCCAGCTATGCCAGTGCCGCACAGGCCAGCGCCCAGGATGCAGCCAACGCTGCGGCGGGTGTGGATAATAAAATCCAGAATGCGGCAGCAGGAATTAAGCAGGAACTGCAGAGTGACCTTGACACCAATTACACCAAGAAAACTGAGCTGACCACGGAGCTTGCCAAGTATTATAACAAGGAAGAAGTGGATGGCTTTGTTACACTGTTGGAAGGCAAGATTTCCGGGATTGACGGATTGGCGGCTTTTAACTGTGCGTATGATGCGGGCACCCGTGCTTTAACATTTTATAACGGCGATGCAGTGATTAAAACTGTAACCTTGAGCACCGATCCCAGCGCAGAGTGGACGACCGCATATGGCAAGACGGTGGATGCTAAGATCAGCGCGGCGGTAAACCCGGTAAGCACAGCGCTGGATGAATATAAGACCAGCAACAACGAAGCCGTGAAAGCTTTGCAGGATAGTGTGGGCGACCTGCCGAACACCTTGCAGAGTGATTATTATAATAAGGAAGCAACCAACAAACTGCTGGCTGATAAGGCGGACAAAACTGCTCTGGATGGATTTACCAATGATTTGACTGTGACTAAGAATACCGTGACAGCTTTGCAGGGCAGTGTGGATACGGCCAACAGCGACATTGCAGAAATCCAGGAAAAGATCAAAGATATTAAGCCCAGCAACGGCCATGAGTACGACATTACTTACACCAGTGATGACGGTCATTTGAGCCTGTTGGAAGACGGTACAACCAAGACTGTTGTTACCATTAAAGGTGGTGGCGGTGGTGGCGGTGAGACAACCAGCACCATTACTATTGAACGAATTGGTGACAGTAGCCTGACTGTAGTTCAGGGTGACAATGCATTGATCGGCTTTAAGTTTACGAGTGTGGACAATGCTGGCGATGACACTGGCAATGCGACTGGCAACTGGTATGTGGGCAACACCAAGGTGGCAACCACGACCATCACCCAGGGTAAGAACACCTTTGATGTGACGCAATACTTGCACAGCGGTGACAACACTGTGCGGTTGCAGGTTACGGACAGCATGGGCAGTGTGGGCAGCAAGAACTGGTCGGTTAATGTTGTTGAGTTTTATTTGGAGAGCATTTTTGATGACTCTCTTTTTTATTCCGGCGAAGTAACTTACCGGTTTACTCCGTATGGTAATATTGCCAAAAACATCAGCTTTAAGTTGGATGGCAAGGCGATTGGCGGAACAAGCACTGCAGTGACAGGCCGCCAGATGACCTACAATTTACCCACCCAGAAGCACGGCAGCCACCTGCTGGAAGTGAGCATGACGGCGGAGATCAATGGCAAACAGGTGACAAGCAACACCCTGCGCCACGATATTATGTGGGTGGAAGAGGGCAATAATACCCCGATTATCAGTTGCGCCGTGCTGGATTACAGTGCCAAGCAGTACAGCAATGTTGCAATCAGCTATACCGTGTATGACCCGGCCAGCAGTAACACCAATGTGACCCTGGCTGTGGATGGCATTGTTGCCAGCAAGCTGACGGTAGGACGCACCAAACAAACCTGGACGTACAAGAGCAGCGAGATTGGCAGCCATGTGTTGACCATTACCTGCGGCGAGACGGTAAAGACCATCAATGTAAAAATTACCGAGCTGGGTATTAACATTGAGCCGGTGAAAACCAACCTGATGTTTGACTTTAACCCGGCTGGCCGAACCAATGCGGACGAAAACCGCCTGTGGACCGATGGCAATACCGCGATGACGGTAAGCGACAACTTTGACTGGAGCAATGGCGGCTACCAGATTGATGAGGACGGCGATACTTACTTTTGCGTGAAAGCCGGAACTACCGCCACGCTGGATTACAAGCTGTTTGCGGACGATGCCAAAAAGAAGGGTAAGAACTTTAAGCTGGTGTTTAAGACCACCAATGTGCGAGACTACGATGCTACGGCACTAACCTGCGCAAATGGCAACGTTGGTTTGACGGTACAGGCACAAAAGATTACCTTGACCAGCCAGCAGAACCGCATTGAGCTGCCGATTTGCGAAGATGACTTTTTGGAGTTTGAGTTCAATATTTTGCCGGACAGCAAGTATAAAGAGATGGTACTATGGTGCGACGGTATCCCCTGTAAGGTGGAACTGTACGATGCAAGCGACAACTTTACACAGGCAAGCCCGGTTGGCATTACGATTGGCTCTGCGGACTGTGATGTGCAGGTATACCGCATGAAAACCTACGGCATGGAACTGACGGACGATGAGATCCTGGACAACTTTATTGCGGATGCCAAGAACGCCGAGCTGATGATTGAACGCTACAACCGCAACGATATTACCAATGTGAGCGGCGAGCTGGATGCTGACCTTTTGGCCGAGAAGTGCCCGGACCTGCGCATTATCAAGATCAGCGCCCCGACCTTTACGACCGGCAAAAAGAATGAGGTTTTTAATACCACCATCCAGCAGATTTACAAGAACGGACGCGCTGTGGAGGATAACTGGACCGCGACCGGCAGCCATAAAGGCCAGGGCACCAGCTCCAATGCGTATGGCGAGAGTGGCCGAAACATTGATATTAACTGTTCCGGCGGATTTACGTTTGGCGATGATAGCACCAGTAGCACTTATACCTTGACCGAGAACAGTATCCCGGAGAAATATTTTAATATCAAGGTAAACATTGCAAGCTCTGAAAATGCAAACAACGCCTGCATTGCAGATGATTACAACACGTTTAACCCATATACCCGCAAGGCAAAGAAAGAGAACCCGAAGGTGCGCGACACGATGGCGTTTTACCCGTGCGTGGTGTTTATCCAGGAGACGGACGTGGAGAACGCAACGGTGTTTAAGGACGGCCAGTGGCATTTTTACGCCTGCGGTGATATTGGCAACAGCAAGAAGAACAATGACACCCAGGGCATGAACCCCGAAAACCACAAGGAAGTTATTGTTGAGATTGATAACAACACCGATGCCCAGACCCGCTTTTTGAGTGACGATCTGAGCCAGGAAACCTGGGACGGCGACCACAGCTTTGAGTTCCGCTATATTAGCAAAAACTGCACCGAGGAAGAAACACAGGCGGCAAAGAATGCCTGGCAGAGCTTGCTGACCTGGGTAGTAAATGCAGATGACGAAGAGTTTAAGACCCACTTTGAGGACCACTTCATCAAGGACAGTGTGCTGTTCTTTTATCTGTTCACTGAGCGCCACACAATGGTGGATAACCGCGCCAAGAATGTGTTCCCCCACACAGAAGATCTGATCCATTGGGATTTTTGCATGGATTATGATAACGATACCTGCCAGGGCAACGACAACGAGGGCGGATTGACACTGACTTACGGCTATGAGGACACCGACACCATTGGCACCAAGAGCGTGTTTAACGCGGCAGACAGTAAGCTGTGGTGCAAGGTACGAGATCTTTTTGCGGACGATTTGCAGAAGATGTATCTGAACCGTGAGAGCGTTTTGGCCTGGAGTGCAAACCGTATTTTGCGCAAGATTGAGGCGTACCAGGATGTGAAGCCCGAAAAGCTTTGGATTATGGATATGCGGCGCAAATATTTCCGCACCTATGAAGACAATGGAACAACCAGTTACCTGCCGATGATGCACGGCAACAAGCGCCACCAGCGCCGTCAGTACCAGAAGTACCAGGAAAAGTATATTGCGAGCAAGTACAGCGGTACGACCTGCACGGCTGATGATATGACGATCCGCGGCTATACCCCGACCAACTGGACAGGTGTGCAGCCGGATGGCACGTTCCATATCCGCCCGTATGCAGATACCTATGTGAGTGTTTTGTATGGCTCCAACCCGGTAAAAATGCGCGGCAAGCGCGGCCAGACCTACACGATTGAGTGCCCGATTGCAGCCATGAACGATACCGAGGTTTATGTTTACAATGCCAGCCTGATGCAGAGCATTGGCGACATTAGCGGGTTTTACCCTGGGTATGTTGATTTTAGCCATGGTGTGAAATTGACCGACTTGAAGGTTGGCAACGGCACCGAAGGCTACCGCAACACAAACCTGACCGACTTTGCGGTTGGCAACAATACGCTGCTGGAGCACCTGAATTTGCAGAATGTGCCAAACCTGAAAAAGTCCATCAGCTTGGCGGGATGTGTAAACCTGACCGATTTTTATGCCGGCGGCAGCGGTATTACCGGTGTGGCGTTTGCCAAGGGCGGCAAGATTGAAAAGGCTGAACTGCCTGCGATTGCAAGCCTGACGGCACAGAGCCTGAACCACCTGACCGATTTGAAGATTGACGGCTATGAGAACATGACCACACTGGTTGTGGAAAGCTGCCCGACCATTGACTTGAAAGCTATGTTGGAAAAATGCACAGGTTTGAACCGCGTGCGCCTGACTGGCATTGATTGGGAATGCGAGGATACAGCGCTGCTTGACCGGCTGTACACAATGACCGGCCTGGATGAGAACGGCTATAACACCGAGCACTCTGTACTGGAGGGCAAGGTGCATGTGCCCATTATGCGTGAAAAGAAGCTGGCAGAGTTTAATGCACAGTGGCCGGACTTGAAGATTAGCTACAACACGCTGGTGGAACAGTTTACCTGGACCTTTGTGAATGATGATGACGAGCACACAGTTTTGGATGTGCAGTACATTGACAAGGGTGGTAAGGCTGTTGACCCTGTGACCCGTGCGGAGAAGCCGATCCCGAAGCCGACCAAGAAGAGCACGGTGAGCACTGACTTTACCTATGCTGGATGGGACACAGAGTTTGTTACAGTATTTACCAACCAGACCGTAACGGCCAAATATACCGAGAGTGTGCGGAAGTATACCGTGCGCTACCTGAACAATGGTGCGGAGAAGCAGAAAACAGTTGCCCCCTATGGCAGCATGGTGTTGTACGACGGCGATACCCCGACCTACACGGCGGAGGAAGGAGCTTATAAGTTCTACCTGTTTGACCATTGGGACAAGGGCGGATATGTGAACGGAGACAAGGACATCAATGCGGTATATGACAGCTGCGAATATACCTCTGGTTATTTTGACGGCAAAGAGATTGGAAGTTTGCGCCCGGTTGAGATTTACGCAATGAAAAAGGTTGGTATGGAGAATAAGGTGGTCAGCCCCAAGGACGCTGTTACCATTACGATGGGCAACGACTTTAGCTACTCTGACATTGAAGAGAAGGTTTTGATTAACGAGAAAAAGACCTTTGATGGCACCAACTATATGGATACCGGTGTGCAGCTGTTGAAGGAAGACCGGGACTGGGTGCTGGCGGTAGATTACCGGATGACCACAACCGATACGGCCAATGCTGTGCTGATGCAGTGTTTTGAAACCAACGGCATGAACGGTATCCGCATTTGGAACAATAATGGAGCCAAGATCAGTTGGGGCACCGAAAGCGCAGCAGCTGCCACAGTTGGAACCCGTGACATGGTGGTAATGCGCCACAAGAAGGGCGAAAACAACCTGCATGTGTATACGGCTAACATTTACGGTGACGACATTGTTTACACCGAGATTAACCGTGGACGAATTACACAGACCAATGCAACGCTGGTGTTTGGTTGCGCCAAGGCAGATGACGGAGAATATGAACGGTTTGCCAAGGGTGATGTGTACTGGGCGAAAGTTTGGTATGCAGACCTGGGCGACAATGCCTGCCGAAAGCTGGCTGCATGGCCGCATGAAACCCGCGAATATGAGATGTGCGGATTTAAGCAGTTTTATTTAAGCGATAACACAAACAAGCGCTGCGCAATGACGTTTTTGGCGAAAAATACGCTGGCACGCAAGATGCCGATTACCAGTAACTATTACAACAATGGCGGTTGGCCCGCAGCAACGCTGCGCACCTACCTGGACAAGCGGCTACCGAATGCCTTGCCGATTGGATGGCAGCAGTTGATCCAGCAGGTAAAAGTGACATCCAGTGCGGGCGGAACATCCAAGGAAATTATGACGGCGGATTGTTACTTCTTTATACCGGCTGCATATGAGCTGAACCCCAGCATGAACAGTGAGCCGTATATTTATGAAGGTACAACGATCAGTTACATGACGGATAATCAGAGCCGAATCTGCTATGACGATGATGGCGCGGCCACCACTTATTGGACACGCAGCCCGAATGTTCAGTATGCAGATTACTTTTTGCAGGTTGCGGCTGACGGCCAGATTTACAGCTATGTTACCCCGAATGAGCAGCATGGCGTGCGCGTGATGTTCAGCGTGTAAAGGAGGTTGAGGGAGGAAATGTATTACAAGGTGATATATAACGGCCAGGTGATTGATACCCTTGACCACTTGAGTTTTGTGAAATACCAGGCGAAACACGGGATTATGGTGAACTGCACAGCAGATGATGCCGAAGGAATTGTGAGCAGTGATGGGCGCTACATCTGGCATGTGGACGGATACTATAACATTCCGGCGGCAGGATACGATACCGTGCAGTTGGAAGAGATCAGTGTTTACGAATATGACAAGCTGAAAGCCTTGGGGGCCAAAACCCCTGAGGCTATTATTGATGCTTATACCCTGAGCCTGATTGAAGGAGGTGTGCTATGAGTGACTTTGTGGAGAGTTTGCGGCGGTTGTATCTGGATCGCCGATTAAAAGAAGCGACCCTAAATGCGCTGTGGCACAAGGGCAAAATCAGCCGCAATGAGTTTGACTACATTGTGGGCGGAAAGGAGACGAGCAATGTACACGATCCTGATTAACGAGGACAATACCCTGACCGCCAGTGTGGTGGAGCGCGTGATGCAGCAGAGCAAACTGGTAGACACCCTGCATTTTTTGGCTGACCCGGAATACAAGGGCAAAGACATGCGCGACTATGTGGTGATGCTGGAATACCGGTTGCCGGTGAGCAAGAAATACCGCACCGAGTTTTTGACGCTGAGTGACGAGCTGTATAAAAACAAGCTGGAATATAAGCTGCCCTTTGACACAGCGCTGACCAGTGAGGCCGGTGTGATTGAGTTCCAACTGACCTTTGGCAACATTGAGATGGATGCTGAAGGCAGGACCACCCAGTATATCCGCAAGGTTGGACCGGGCGAAATTAAAATTATTGATGTTTACGACTGGGCGGCCACGATCCCGGACGAAGCACTGAATGCTTTGGACCAGCGGATTATTGCAATGCAGGCCATGCTGAAGGCCATGATTGATAAGAGCAACACCATGATGAACAACAAGGCCGACAACCTGAGCTACAAGAATGACATGCTGCAGCTGACCGCCAACGGAAGTCCGATTGGCAATGCGGTAGAGATTAAGAGCAGCGGCGGTTCCGGCAGCGGCGGTGATGGTACAACTGATGGAAATATGCGGGTGGTTGAGTTTTAAGGCTTGGCCGCCTGCATTTTTTCTATATAGCGACAAATGGAGAAAGGAGTTGGGAGAATGGCAACCACAAGCAAGTTGGGCTATGGTAACGCAGAAAACCTGGATACAGCGATTACGAATGGAATTATTGACGAGAAGGACCTGGTTATTACCAAGGATACATCGGAGTTTTATTACATCCGTGACGATAAGAGCAAACAGGCGATCCGCCCCCGTACCCGTGTTTTTGACAGCAACGGGCAAGCCAATGAGCAGTTGAATAACAGCAGCGACACTTATGCCGGGCAGACCGTAATGATTAAAAACACCGAGGGCAAGTATGAGCCGTGGATTGTACAGCTGTTAGACACCGGGAAGTTTGCTGTTGAACCGTTCAGCACTGCAAGCACTGGATTTGTTTGGCAGGAATTTTAACCGACAAAAACAACATGAAATTTAAGGAGAAATGATTATGGCAGAAGTAAAATTTAATTATGGCACCAAAGCTAACTTTGAAGCCCTGGAGGCAAAGGACAACGACACCCTGTATTTTTTGACTGACACTTTGCAGATTTTTAAGGGCGCAGTTGAATACACCAAGAGCTGCAAGCTGGTGAGTACCCTGCCTGGTTCCGGTCAGGTGCAGGGCGTTGTTTATGTGCGCACCAGCGACTTTACCCTGCATGTGTTCAATGGTACCAGCTATATCCAGCTGAACAAGGCCACCGTGACTGAGATCCCGGCTGCCAACGCCAGCGACGACAATGTGCCGACCACCAAGGCTGTTGCCGATTACGTCAACGCCAAGATTGAAGCCGTTGAGAATGCCAAGGGCAAGTTTGTTACCGATGTTACCTACAATGAGGGCGTGCTGAGCGTTGCCAAGGGCGGCGACCCCGTTGCTACCACCCTGACTGGCGTTGTGCATGCACCGACTTATGATGCAAGCACCCGCACCATCAAGCTGCCGGTATTTGGCGGCGACGAACTGACCATTGCGCTGGGCAAGGATCTGGTTGTGACCAGCGGTACTTATAATGCCAAGGATAAAAACATTGAGCTGACCATTACCAGCGGCGATGTGATCAAGATCCCGGTTGGCAGCCTGATTGATGTTTACACCGGTCTGGCAACTTCCACCGCTGAGGTTACTGTTTCTGCTGACAATAAGATCAGCGTGAAGGTGAAGGTGAGCGCCAAGGCTGACAACTCCATTACCCTGGAGGAAGACGGCCTGTATGTTGCTGTGCCCGATGCTTATACTAAGGCCGAAGCTGACAAAAAGATCAAGGCTGTACAGACCGCCCTGGATACGCACGCTGCGAATGCCGACATCCATGTGACCAAGGAACAGAAGGCCACCTGGGATGCCAAGGTGAGTACTGAACAGCTGGCTGCCGCCAAGAGCGAGGCCATTGCTGCTGCCGCTGCTGACGCAACCACCAAGGCTGATGCTGCCCGTGATGCCGCCAAGGCGTATGCTGACGGCCTGAACACTGCCATGGATACCCGCGTGAAGGTTGTTGAGGGCGCTATTACCTGGAAGACCATTGGCTGAGATAGCCAAGCGGTTAGTTATTTCAAGTTGACATAAAAAATAGCCTTCGCTGCAGGGCCAGTGTTTTGCGAGTGGGAGAACATGCACTGTGCAGCGAAGGTTTTATATTGTATTGACAAACAACGATGTTATATATATAATAATAGTAGAACTAAGGCACCGACATAGACGGTCTACCTCAGTTTATAGTTTATGTATGACAGTTAAACCATCATAACAAAAAACCGTTCTGTGGGCGACAGGGCGGTTTTACTTTTTATTACCACGAAAAAAACGTGATAACTGCTACGACAGTTTGTACCCCAGTGAATACAACGCCAATAATGACGATGGTATCAACAAAGGATAGACCCGGCATAAGCATCACCTCCTGGCAAAAAATGAATTTACCGGAAGGCAAAGTAGGGGCGCTCCACAATGCCTTGCGGCAGATGGGAGGCTTGACCGCCTATTACGTCTATGAGGAAGATATGGCAAAAAGGAATAAACGTTGGTGCCTTAGTTCTGCTATTATTATACTGTCAATGCAAAATTTGTCAAATTAAATACTGAATCGAAACCGCTTATCTGTACGCAGGTAGGCGGTTTTTTTATTGTTACAAAAAGGAGTTTTATAATGTCGAAACTTTCTTTATGCGAAATACAGCAATCGCAGCTGGATAAAACTCCTGTCGTGGAGGGACAGCTGATTATCTGCAAAGACACGGGCAATATGTACCGCGACTTTGGCAAGACCCGTGTGCAGACCGGGCGCGACATCGAGATTGTGGCGGAACTTCCGCTTGCACCTATAAATGGCAAAATTTATGCCCTGAGGTCTGGCGAGGTGTGGCTGTATGAGGGCGGCGATTGGACTGCCCTGAATCAACAGATTACTGAAATTTCAAACACAGAGATCGACGAGATTTTGAATAGCTGATGAGGAGGAGACAAAATGGTGAAATTTCTTACTAAAGATGGTTTGAGCCATTTGGTGCTTTTGCTGAAAGAAAAGCTTAACATGAAGGTCGATAAGGTGGATGGCAAGGGGCTTTCGACCAACGACTATACCACTGCTGAGAAGGATAAGCTGGCCGGGCTAAAGAATTACACCCACCCGACAACCAGCGGGAATAAGCATATCCCTGCAGGCGGCAGTGCCAACCAGATTTTGGGTTGGAGCGCGAATGGCACCGCTAAGTGGGTAAACGAAAAGGATACCACCTACAGTGTGATGAGCGGCGCAACGGCTGATGCGGATGGCAAGAGCGGGTTGGTACCCAGCCCGACGAAGGGTGCGCAGCGTTGGCTGGATTCGACCGGTGCTTGGACGACCCCGCCGAACACTACCTATGGAGCTGCAAGCACCACGAGCGCCGGCCTGATGAGTGCCGCCGATAAGAAGAAGCTGGATGGTGTTGCGGACGGTGCAAACAAATATGTACACCCCAGCTATACCGCACATGACAGCGGCCTGTACAAAATTACTGTGGATGCGACTGGACATGTGAGCACTGTGACTGCGGTTGCCAAGGGCGATATTACGGCATTGGGCATCCCCAGCACCAACACCACCTACAATGATGCTACTCAGAGCACCCATGGTCTGATGAGCGCCACCGACAAGAAGAAACTGGATGGCTTTGGCGCTGCAAATACCTATGCCACAATGACCTATGTCGGCCAGCAAATTTCTGCGGCTGGGCACATCAGAAAGAGCATTGTGGAGACACTGCCTGCTGCTAAGGATGCCAAGGACAATGTTATTTACATGATTAAGAAGGCTGCGCCGGATGGCAGCAACCTGTATGACGAGTATATGCTGATCAGCGGCGCACTGGAAAAAATCGGTGACACCAAGACGGTCATTGATGAGATCACCAACGAGGAAATCGATGCCATTCTTGCAAGCTGATTTGAGTAAACCTGAAAAGGGGGGATACAAATGAGCTTTGTGACGAAAAGTAAATTACAGAGATTTTTTACAGGACTGAAGGATGTTTTTGCTGCTAAGAACCATACGCATAATGACAAAGTTGACAATACAGAAACAGGTGCTAATGGTTTGCTTGCCAAGTTGACTACATCGTGGAGTGCTGCACCTACAGATAATACTTATTTTATACGGCAGGATACGAGCGGTGAAAATACATTTGGTCGTTTGAAATTTTCAACGGTATGGACATACATCAAAGGAAAGGCAGATCCTGTATACCAGCCGAAAGGTAGTTATGCTGCAAGCGGGCATACGCATGATGATCGGTACTATACAGAGAGCGAGATTGACGCGAAGCTGAAAACCAAAGCTGATACGCACAGTCATCCATACCTTCCTACTGCGGGCGGTACTGTAACGGGTGTGACTGCGTTTACAAATACAACTGCGTCTACGAATAAAAGTACCGGTGCTGTGAAGGTAAGTGGCGGTGTTGGTGTTGCCGGGCGCATGAGCGCCAATGAGATCATGATCGGCGATGGCTGCACATTGATGTTTGACAGCACGAATAAGTGCGTAGATTTTGTTTTTAGTTAAAGGAGGCGGTGGTTATGGCACTGCAAATTTGGCTACCGCTGAATGGAGACACACGACAGCAAGGGTTAAGTGGAGCGGTTATGAGCGGTGGCCCTACCAGCTGGGGAAATGGTAATCTGGGGAAATGCGCCACGTTTGCTGGGAATAAAATACTAAAGACTGAAAATATGCACGATTTTGATTACCAAGATAATTTTAGCTGGGCTTGCTGGGTGAATACCGCAAGAGGAAGTGGAAATGCTGAATATATTTTCAGTGTTGGGCGTGTTGATTATTCTACATTTGGATATGGATTGCAATGTTTATCCACATCACAATGTTCAGCACGGTTTGGCTCATCATCTTGGGATTTTACTGTAACTGGTGGACAGTGGACACATATTGCTTTTGTGAAAAACGGAACAAATATATCAATTTATGTAAATGGAACGAGACAAATAAACGCCACGTTCAACGGGATTGCCCCGACATTCGCAGATAGTATTGGATTAGGAATTGGATGTTTTCATTATTCTGGCGGTGATATTTATTATTATAATGGCAACGTATGTGATTTTAGAATTTACGATAACGCCCTCAGCCCTAAAGAAATTCATGAGATTGCGCAGGGGCTGTGCTGCCACTATCCGCTGAATGACCCGTATGCAACAGGGAGTATTAACAAATATAGTGGAGATAATTTTGAGGGGAAGCCGAGCGGTAGTAGCTATACTGTGACCAAGCTGGCAAATGAACGCGGGTATAATTACAAGCTGAGTTATACAGGAACCGGCAATAATACCTGGCCTAGTTTTTACTTTCCTACTTTTAGTTTTACTGCGGGCAAGACATATGATTACAGTTGCAAGGTGCGGTGCCACAGCAAGAACTTTAACATTAACTTTAGAGCGGCACACATCAGTAATGACTGGGCTACGAGCATGAAGACGATCACGGTGGCGGACAACCAGTGGCATGAATACCACATCCAGATCAAGCTGGACGCAAAGTACACAAGATCCGGCACAGAGTATGATACGAAACCGCTGGTTGAATTTTACTCAGAGAGTTTGGCAACTAAAGACAAAGTTTATACATGCGATTTTGACTTGAAAGACGTTTGTGTAAGTGAGTGCAGTACAGCGGCAAGTGGAAGCAATGGCAGCTGGGCGGATAACACGGTGTATGATACAAGCGGAATGGGAAACCATGGCAGTGTTACAGCGGCAACTGCACCTGTGCTGGCTGGAAACAGCCCGATGTATGATAAGTGCTATGAGTTCCCCTATAAAAATTATATTACTGGGAAAATGCCGTTTGGCGGGCAGGCTGCGAGCAACTTCACGATTAGTGTTTGGCTGAACCAAATTGAAGGCGGCGCATATTCTACTTGGTTGAACAGTAACGGTTATGGTGGCTCCGGTTTGTGGCTGGCAGTTAATACCGAAGGCTGTGCGCAGTGGGGATACCGTGGAAGCGTTAGCCCGAATTATGTGAAAGGCGGAAGTAATATTGCAGTAAATACCTGGCATTTGTTCACTTATGTATATAAAGAAGGTGTAGCGACCTGGTATTTGGATGGCAAGAAAAATTGCAGCGCTACCTATGCAGATAAAGCAATAATGCCTGCAGACACATTTACATTGGGTGACAGTTATGCGGGAAGTGATTGGAATACAAATTTCCATGGCAAGCTTTCCGACTTCCGCATTTATGCTACTGCTCTATCGGACGCGGACATTGCAGAGCTATACAACACACCGGTTTCGATTACAAGCACCGGAACGATGATGACGAAGGGAGAGCTGATTGAAACATGAGTGTGGGAGTGCATAAAAGTGGGGTTGTGAATGCGGGGAGTTTTGTAGAGACAAACGGCGCTATGCTGAACACGTTTACCAGAGAAAGTTACACGCCTGTCGCCGCAACAAACAATTCCACAATGGGTAATAAGATTACCGGATTTGTAAAAGGTAAAAGCTATGTAATTGATATGACCGTTATCTGGAGTGGCTTCAAAACAGATGTGACGGACAATTTTGCTATTGTCAGTCAAGGTTCTTGTTATGACGGAACCAGCTGGAGTTGGGATTATAGCAACCCAATGTGTAACGCGATCAACAATCTAAAAGGATTCAAAGATCTTGTGTTAAGCGCTGACAGCGGGAGCAAGCGATATGTTGCTACGTTCAGCATAACCAACGACTGTACCGGGTTACAGCTTGGCTGCCGGACGAATTATTCCAATGGAAAAGGCACGATTACATATTCTAATATCCGGGTTGTGCCTGCCGATAATTACGTTGATGGCTCAACAAGTGCTGGTAAACTCATTGATGATTCAATCGTAATGGATAACTTTATAGAGATGTAAAAAGGAGATGATAGGATGGCTCAGTTAGGCAACCTTACTGTAAACGGAGTGTCCCGCTTGCTGTCCAAATTGTATGTGAGCGATTCTGTGACAGCTCCGAGTTTCATTGGCAAGTTGACCGGCAATGCAGACACCGCCACAAAGTTGACAAGCAGTGCAGGCAGTGCGACACAGCCGGTTTATTTTAGTGATGGCAAACCTGTGGCGACCACTTATACACTGGGTAAGAGTGTGCCGGCGAGTGCTGTGTTTACCGACACGAATACATGGCGTGGTGTACAGAATAATTTGACAAGTGATGCTACTGACCAGAGCCTGAGTGCTGCACAGGGTAAAGTATTAAAAGGTCTTGTTGACGGGAAAGCCCCGGCCAGCCACACACACAGCCAGTATTATGATTCGACGATTAGCCGGACAAAGGGAACTGTTTTGGCAGCACCGGCCAGTGCAAACGGCGGGGCAACGTTCCGCACACTGACCAAGAGCGATGTTGGGTTGGGCAGTGTGGATAACACCGCTGACAGTGCTAAAAGTGTAAAGTATGCTGCAAGTGCCGGAAGTGCAACCAGTGCGGCAAGTGCAACTACTGCCACAAATGATACCAAAGGACAGGCTATTACCAGCTATATACGCGGACTTTCGGTAAATGGCCGAACAGTGACTTATACAAAAGGTGATGGCACAACTGGAACTATTACAACACAGGATAATAATACTGATACAAAAGTAACCCAGAGCGCAGTAAAAGACAGTGATTATACCAATTACCGCAGCCTGATATGGGGCGCGAGTAACAGTGCAACAGTAGGATTTACACCATCCACAGTAACGGATGGTGTTTTTTCTTGCACGAATTTATATGTTCAGCCTTCCAGCGGAACGATTTTTGCCACAAAATTCAAAGGAAATCTGGATGGTAATGTAGCATGGGGAAACGTTACAGGTAAACCGAGTACATATACACCTAGCTCCCACACCCACACGCGGAGCCAGATTACAGATCTTGGAGTAGCTGCCGGGAAGAATATTCGCGGACTGACGGCACAGGGGGCAAGCGGATGGAAAGATGTGGCTACAGATGCGCAGTATGTGCCAGACATGACATTTATTGCATATTGGAATGGTGCGTACTCAGGCAGTGCTTCTAATTTGGCATATTGCAACCGTGGTGCATTTGGTACGATTGTAACCAAGAATACTGGTGATTATGCCGTGGCCGGACATACACATACATGGGACAGTATAACCAATAAGCCCAGTACCTTTGCGCCCAGTGCACACAATCATTCTGTTATCAAGAGCCTGAGTGTAAGCGGTACGACCCTGACATGGACAAAGGATGACGGTACGACAGGAAACCTGACAACGCAGGACACCAACACAACTTACGGGACGTTCAAAGGGGCAAGTACGAGTGCAGCGGGCAGTACCGGCTTGGTGATTGCGCCGGTGGCGGGCAATGCGAACCGTTACCTGCGCAGTGACGGAACCTGGGCTGTACCCCCGGATACGAATACAACCTATGGCGTGTTTGCGAAAGCGACCGCTGATGCGGCAGGCAGTACAGGACTTGTTCCGGCACCGGCCAAGGGAGCACAGGGACAATATCTGCGCGGCGATGGAACCTGGGCTACACCGAGCAATACTTGGCGTGGAATCCAGGATAATCTGACCAGCACATCGACAACTGACTCACTTTCTGCCAATCAGGGCAAGGTATTGAAAGGTTTGATTGATGGTAAGGCGGCAAGCGGCCACACCCACAATTATGCTGGGTCCAGCAGTGCAGGCGGTGCCGCAACGAGCGCCAACAAGGTGAATGCAGCTTTGACGATTAACCTGAACGGGACAAGCCAGGGTGCATGGGATGGCAGCAGTGCAAAATCTATCAGCATTACGGCAGCCAGTGTTGGCGCAACAAGTGTGACAATTAGCAGGTGGTGATTTTTATATGGGAGTTTATTTAGGAAGTACGCAGGTGGATATGCAGGGAGGTTTTGTGACTGGTGGTGCCAGTGGGACGAGTTTGCAAAGCAAGACAGTCAGCCCCAGTGAGAGCGCACAAACAATCAAGGCCGACTATGGCTATGACGGTTTGAGTCAGGTTACAGTAAATGCAGTATCGAAAACTTATGTGGGAAGCGGCGTAACGAAAAAGAGTGCTACGACTTATACACCAGGTACGAGTGACCAGAGCATTGCATCCGGCCAGTATTTGAATGGAACCCAGACGATTA
>ERZ773145.25-NODE-25-length-147344-cov-29.958632_pt1 | contig 147344 bp, 125 predicted proteins | sample MGYA00580848_ERZ773145 | MGnify/ENA primary metagenome ERZ773145 (study PRJEB29015, sample SAMEA2737858) | human gut metagenome | biome: human gut; feature: human-associated habitat; material: faeces | place: China | collected 2012 ... | reverse complement strand
GCGGTACGCGAGCTGGGTTCAGAACGTCGTGAGACAGTTCGGTCCCTATCCGGCGCGGGCGTAGGATATCTGAGGGGAGCTGGCCTTAGTACGAGAGGACCGGGCTGGACGGACCACTGGTGCATCAGCTGGATACCAAATCCATAGCTGGGTAGCCAAGTCCGGAAGGGATAAACGCTGAAGGCATCTAAGCGTGAAGCCCCCCCCAAGATGAGATGTCCCTGTCTATAAGACAGTAAGACCCCTGAAAGAGTATCAGGTAGATAGGGCAGAGGTGGAAGCACGGTAACGTGTGGAGCTGACTGTTACTAATCGGTCGAGGGCTTGACCAAAAAGCAGTAAGATGGTAGGACGGATGAAGAGATGTGGAGCAGATTTATCTGCGGAAACAGCTCTTAAGCCGGACGAACATTTGCCTGCAAATGACATCGAAAATGCGAAGCATTTGAGATGACCATCTTAGAAATAAAGTTTTCGGATTCCTGTATGAAGTTTTGAAGGTATGTTACAAAACAAACCTATTGTGACGTACTTGTACGTCATTTTAGCATATAGGGGTGTAGTTCATCGGTAGAATAAGAGTCTCCAAAACTCCAGAGGAGGGTTCGATTCCTTCCACCCCTGTTCTTTAAAAGAAAGTATATTCTATACTTTCTTTTTTTACTTTACAGGAAATTGCTTTCCTGTAAAATAAAAAACGCTCTGCGAGGATGCACACTGCGGCGTATAAGGTAGATGTCGCAAGCGACCGCCGCAGGCGCAAGAATGCGCCAAGGCACATTCTTTGTTATGCGAGTAGCGAGAAACTCGCAAAGCGTGTTTCTCGTAGTTGTGTCAAGTATTCGTAAGAAGCTACCGGCAGACTTAGCATGAATTTACAAACAGCTATTAGCAGTAAATTTTGTATAAAAAAGAAAAGTGGTATAAAATAGACAAAGAGTGTTAAAATCTAAGAGAAAGTAATGAAAGAGAAGTTTTATAAAGGGCAGTCTACTGACATAGAAGAAAATATGTGATGAATGAAAAAAGGATTGTGAGGAAGGGAGCTGTAAGAGAAATGAACAGGTATTGGTTGCATGCGGCATCAGGAGAACTTTCTTTAGCAAGGGATAATGGGAAAAATATAGAAAAGGAATCTGAACCGCAGATAATACTATTAAATATGGAAGAATTTCAGCAATTAGAAGGAAATTATCCGCATCGAAAGAATCTGATTAGCAGCATGCGTTTTATCCGCTATAGCAAAGTAGAGGCATTTCATGAATGTGTACAGGGGATTATACATGTACCAAAACAGGGAAGTAAAAAGGAAAAAGAGTTTTCCTTTGGCTTTTATCTCTTTGAAAATAAACTATTTTTAATAGAAGAAGATGAGGAATTACAGGAAATATTGGCAAAGGTCAAAAATGATATGTTTGATGGCTGCACACTTCATATGGTGTTGCTATTTATTTGTAATGCATTAATTGACAATGATATTCTTTATCTGCAAAAGATAGAGGAAAATTTGGAGAAGGTAGAGGATGTTGTAATTAAGAGGATACCGGAGCATTTTAATGAAGTAATAATGCGTTATCGGAAGCAGCTTTCAGAGAGCCGGGCATATTATGAACAGTTGATGAATATGGGAGATTTCATGCAGATGTATATGAACCGGGAGTCTTTAGTAGAGGAGGAACAGGGCTGGGAACGCTATATGAATCGTGTGGAACGGTTGCATAATTATGTAGAGACAATCCGCGAGTATTTACAGCAAATCCGTGAAATGTATCAGACGCAGATTGATATTCACCAGAACCGGATTATGAGTATTCTGACCATTGTAACAACTCTCTTTTTGCCATTGACACTAATTACAGGCTGGTATGGAATGAATTTTCCGGGAATGCCGGAATTTCAATGGAAATATGGTTATCTGGCAGTAATCGGAGTGTCCGTTCTTCTTATTATTATAGAGATAGTATATTTCAAGAAAAAGCAGATCTGGATATCTTCGAAAGACGTAATGTAATGAGTGCAAGCGAGTCAACATATTTGCATGATTGACAATCGGCGAAATTAATGAGTGATACAATCACGTTATAATACACAAAATGTCCACTTATATGGAAAACCACTGAATGTACGGGAAAAAGTGCAATAGTAAGTATTATGTAAATGTTATGTGTAGAAAGAAGTTTAGGAATAATGATGGAATTTGGAGCTTTTTTGAAGACTTTTGAAGGAATGCGAGGCTTATTCCCTTATTTTTTGACACAAAAATTTGTGAAAAACGATAAAAAATATTGACTGAGTAAAAAAAAACTTGTAAATGTGACTAAAGTACCATAAAAAACGACAAAATGTGACAGGCAAACTAATTTTGGTAAGACCAAAATGGAGAAAAACAGAAAAATTTATTGTGTAAAATGCTCATAAAATTCATATACTAAGATGGTAAGCGAAAATTGACAAAAAAAAGAAATGGTGTCATAATGCTCAAGAATCAAAAGTAAATCAGTTTATTTTTTTGAGGATGGTGAAAAAAATGAATGAAAAGAAAATCAAATTAGCTGGCACAGAAGAGGTTAGAGACTTTGTACGTGAGGCAGGAAAATGTGATTTTGACATTGATATTTCATACAATAGAGTAATAATTGACGCAAAGTCTTTTCTTGGAGTATTAAGTCTTGATCTGAATCGAGAGCTTACTGTTAAGTATGGCGGACATGATATGAACTTTGAGAATGTATTAAGCAAGTATGCAACTGCTTAAATGATGGCACAGGTTTTCTGGCAGCCAGAAAATACAGGTTCATAAGGTAAGAAGAAATACCGGGTAGAGGACAATTTGGATATTGTCTTTTCTATCTGGTATTTTTTTGTTATTATGAAATGAGAATACGTTTCAATTCCTTTGAAGTCTTCTAGAAAAATGAGATTTTTCAAAAATTGATAAATAGAAAAAATAGTGAATAGCATAAATAGAAATAAGTATAAGATGGGATGAAATGAGGTGACAGCGGAATGGAACGTGAGCAGATAAGAATATCGGTACGAAATCTGGTGGAGTTTATCTTGCGTTCCGGAGACATTGATAACCGTAGAGCCAGTCTTGATACGATGGAAGCCATGCAGGCGGGCAGCAGACTCCATCGGAAGATTCAAAAGAAGATGGGAAGCACTTACCATGCCGAGGTTCCGTTAAATATTATCATTGAGGAAGAAAATTATGAGCTTGGAATCTGGGGACGGGCAGACGGCATTATAATAGAAGAAACAGTTACCATTGATGAGATAAAAGGCGTATATTTAAGCCTTGACTTATTGGAAGAACCCGTAAAGGTACATCTGGCACAGGCAAAGTGCTATGCGTACATATATGGAATCCAGAATGATTTACAGAAAATCAATGTTCAGATGACATATGGAAATCTCGATACCGGAGATTTAAAATATTTTTCTTATGAATATAGCATGCAGCAGCTGCAGGAATGGTTTTCAGATTTGATTTTAAAATATAAGAAATGGGCGGATTTTCAGTATGAGTGGCGGAAGAAACGGCAGGCATCCATTAAAGAACTGGCATTTCCGTTTCCGTACCGGGAGGGACAGAAAGAGTTGGCTGCCGGGGTTTACCGTACGATAGCCAGAAAAAAGAATCTGTTTATTCAGGCACCCACCGGAGTAGGCAAGACCATTTCTACATTATATCCGGCAATCAAAGCGGTGGGAGAAGGATTAGGTGATAAGATTTTTTACTTAACTGCCAAGACTGTTACCGCAAATGTGGCAAAAGAGACCCTTGGTATTTTATGTGAAAAGGGTTATCGGGCAAAGAGTGTGCAGATTACAGCGAAAGAAAAATTATGCCCTTGTGAGGAAGTGGACTGTAATCCCGTAAGCTGCCCTTATGCAAAGGGGCATTTTGACCGGGTAAATGATGCGGTTTACGATTTATTACAGAAAGAAAATAATATGGCAAGAGAAGTTTTGCTGGCACATGCAAAAGAATATCAGGTCTGCCCGTTTGAAATGTGTCTGGACACGGCAACCTGGGCAGATAATATTATCTGCGATTATAATTATGTCTTTGACCCGAATGTGTATCTAAAGCGCTTTTTCGCAGATGGCATCAAGGGTGATTATATCTTTCTGGTGGATGAGGCACACAATCTTGTGGAACGTGGACGGGAGATGTATAGTGCCGCCCTTGTCAAAGAGGATATTCTTGCGGTGCGGAAAATTATGAAGCCAAGAAGCTCTGCCATTGAGAAAGAACTGGGTAAATGCAATAAGCTGATGTTGGAATATAAGAGAGAATGCGAAACTTATCAGATTTACGAAAGCATTCCGAATCTCATTTTCTCCTGTATGCGTCTTGCAGCAAAAATCGAAGAATATATGCAGAAGAATCCGGAGTTCCCGGGGCGGGATGTGGTTCTTGATTTTTATTTTGAATTGAGAAATTTCTTGAATATCTATGAGCGTGTGGATGAGCATTATGTGATTTACGGACAGCATGATGAAGAGAGCAGATTTGTCATAAAGCTTTTTTGCGTGGATCCGTCCTTTAATCTGCAGGAGTGTCTGGATAAGGGAAATGCTACGATTTTCTTCTCGGCAACGCTGTTGCCGGTTCAGTATTATAAGGAGCTTTTGACGAATAAAACGGATAATTATGCGGTTTATGCAAAGACAACATTTTCCCAGGATAAGAGACTTTTGTTAATCGGAAATGATGTCAGCAGTAAATATACCAGAAGAACACCGGAAGAATACGGAAGGATTGCAGATTATATTTATCGTACAATAAAGAAGAAAAAGGGCAATTATATGGTGTTTTTCCCATCTTATCTTTTCCTGAAAAAAGTGCATGAGGCATTTGAACTGCGGACGGATGAAACAATTACCTGCATCTGTCAGGAATCCGGCATGCGGGAAGAAGAAAGAGAAGCTTTTTTAGAAGCATTTCAGAGAGAAAAAGAGGAGTCACTGGTGGCATTTTGTGTCATGGGCGGAATCTTTGGAGAAGGAATTGACTTAAAGAGGGAGCAGTTGATTGGCGCAATTATCGTAGGAACCGGTCTGCCGCAGATTAGCAATGAGCGGGAAATTTTAAAAGAGTATTATGACAAAAAAGAGGGCATGGGATTCGACTATGCCTATCGGTATCCGGGAATGAATAAGGTACTTCAGGCAGCGGGACGTGTTATCCGGACTGCAGAAGATGTGGGAATTATCGAGCTTTTGGATGAACGCTTTCTGCAGAATGATTATCAGCGGCTGTTCCCAAGAGAGTGGGAACAGCGGAGCGTGTGCCAGCTTTCCAATCTGGAAGAAAAGCTGGTTGCCTTCTGGGAGGAAAAGCATTTATAATGTCGGCAGTAGATTTAAGAATTCTTCTGTGGAAGTAAGAATCGGCAGATTCGGATTTACGGAGACAGCAAGCTGTCTTCGTGGAAGAGGTTCTAAAGTTTTTAAGATAAACAAATCCTTAGATTCATGTTTCAAGCAATAGTCCGGAATGCAGGCGATACCAAGACCGATACGGGCAAGGTCAATCAGAAGGTCATTACTGCTCAGTTCAATTTCCGGAATCAGCTCCAACTGATGGGAGAGGAAGAGATTGTGCATGAATTCACTGGTGGTACTCTTGTTATCAAGCATCAGCAGAGGATATTTTGTTAAATCCCGGAAACTTAATTCCTGTTGTTTTAAATTAAAGTAGGATGGATTCGCAATAAATACATCCGTAAAATCCAGTACCATTTTGCGGATGTAGGATTGATTTAATCGTACATTCGGGCAGTTGGTAACGGCAATATCGACTTTTCCCTGCTCTAAGAGGTCAACGCAGCCAAGAGAGGTTGCATTGGTAACCTTGATGGGAACGCTGGGAAATTTTTTATGAAATTCTTTTAAATAAGGTACTAAAAAATAGCGGCAGATAGTATCGCTGGCAGCAATATGAAGCTGCCCCAACCCAAGAGTATTGGATTCTAAGAGCTGGTTTTCCCCGCGGGCGATGAGATTCATGGCAGGCTCAATGTGTTTTAACAGAACCTGTCCTGCCGGAGTAAGCTGGACTTTCTTGGTGCTACGGATAAAAAGCGGCTGCTCTAATTTCTTTTCTAAGGTCTTGATGGACTGGCTTACTGCAGACTGGGAAATGTAAAGCTGCTTGCTGGCTTCCGAGAAGCTTAAGGAAGTAGCAACGTGGTAGAATACTTTATATAATTCGTAATTAATATCCATAATGGCTCCTTTATCATATCAGAATGCATATCTTACATATTTTCCTTTATTATAAGTGACGCTTATAACTGTGTCAACATTAGTAACTCTTATAAATAAAATTAAATATATTAATTGTTCTTATTCATAATGCCGTGCTATAATGAGCATAAGAAAGTAAACATTTAGGAGGTAGAAGATGAGTAAGGTAAGAAGAGTGTATGTAGAGAAAAAAGACGCTTACGCAGTACGCGCCAAAGAGTTACATGCAGAGATTAAGAGTTATCTTGGAATCAGCGCAGTAGATAAGGTACGTGTCCTGATTCGTTATGATATTGAAAACATTTCCGATGATGTATATAAAAGAGCAGTTCAGACTGTATTTTCAGAGCCGCCGGTAGATGATGTCTATGAGGAGAATTTTGAAATGGGGGATGGAAAAGTATTTTCCGTTGAATTCCTTCCGGGACAGTTCGACCAGAGAGCAGATTCTGCAGAGCAGTGTGTGAAGCTTTTAAAAGAGGATGAAGAGCCGGTTATCCGTACCGCAACAACGTATGTTATTTACGGAGATATCAACGCTGAGCAGTTAGAGGCAATCAAGCATCACTGCATCAATCCGGTAGATTCCAGAGAGACCGGCATGGAGAAGCCTGAGACTTTGGTAACAGAGTTCCCGGAGCCTGCAGATGTTAAGATTATGACCGGATTTAAGGATATGCCGGAGCAGGAATTAAAAGCACTCTATGATTCCCTTGGACTGGCTATGACATTCAAGGATTTCTTACATATTCAGAACTATTTCCATGGAGAAGAAGATAGAGACCCATCCATGACCGAGATTCGTGTGCTGGATACCTACTGGTCAGACCATTGCCGTCATACCACATTTTCTACCGAACTGAAAAATGTTGCATTTGAAGATGGTTTCTACAAAGAGCCAATGGAAAAGACATATGAGGATTATCTTGATACACATAAGAAAATGTATGCAGGAAGAGATGACAAATTTGTCTGCTTAATGGACATTGCATTAATGGCAATGAAGCGTCTGAAAAAAGAAGGAAAATTACAGGATCAGGAAGAGTCCGATGAGATTAATGCCTGCTCTATCGTAGTGCCTGTTGAAGTAGATGGCAAGACAGAAGAATGGCTTGTAAACTTTAAAAATGAGACCCATAACCACCCAACCGAAATCGAGCCGTTTGGTGGAGCTGCAACCTGTCTTGGTGGAGCAATCCGTGACCCGTTGTCAGGACGTACCTATGTATATCAGGCAATGCGTGTAACCGGAGCTGCTGACCCTACCGTATCTGTAAAAGATACCATGGAAGGAAAGCTTCCTCAGAAGAAACTGGTTCGCGGCGCAGCACAGGGATACAGTTCCTATGGTAACCAGATTGGACTTGCTACCGGATATGTCAAAGAAGTATATCATCCGGATTATGTGGCTAAGAGAATGGAAATCGGAGCCGTTATGGGAGCAGCACCTCGTCGTGCCGTTCAGAGACTGACTTCTGATCCGGGAGATATTATTATCCTCTTAGGCGGACGTACCGGACGTGATGGCTGTGGTGGAGCAACCGGTTCCTCCAAAGCACACAATACAGAATCCATTGATACCTGTGGAGCAGAGGTTCAGAAAGGTAACCCACCTACCGAGCGTAAGATTCAGAGACTTTTCCGCAGAGAAGAAGTTGCCCACATTATTAAGAAATGTAATGACTTTGGTGCCGGTGGAGTGTCCGTAGCAATCGGAGAGCTTGCAGACGGATTACAGGTTGATTTGGATAAAGTACCTAAGAAATATGCCGGACTGGACGGAACAGAACTTGCTATTTCCGAGTCTCAGGAGCGTATGGCAGTTGTTGTTGCACCGGAAGATGCACAGCAGTTCTTAGATTATGCAAAAGAAGAAAACTTAGAGGCTGTGAAAGTTGCCGTTGTAACCGAAGAGCCAAGATTAGTATTATCCTGGAGAGGAAAAGAAATTGTAAATCTTTCCAGAGCATTCTTAGATACCAACGGAGCACATCAGGAGACTGATGTAAAGGTAGAGCTTCCGGTAAAAGAAGAGAATTATTTAAATAAAATCAGCACAAAGGCTGTAGAAGAAGCGGTTGCAGCAGGCGATATGAAAGCAGCATGGTTAAATGAATTAAAAGACCTTAACGTATGTTCCCAGAAGGGTCTCGTAGAAATGTTTGACGGTTCCATCGGAGCAGGCAGTGTATACATGCCATATGGTGGAAAATATCAGTTGACCGAGACACAGAGTATGGTTGCAAAACTTCCGGTTATGAATGGAAAATGCGATACAGTAACCATGATGAGTTACGGATTTGATCCATATTTATCTTCATGGAGCCCATACCATGGAGCAGCTTATGCAGTATTAGAGTCTGTTTCCCGTATCGTAACAGCCGGTGGTGATTTCCACAAGATTCGTTTCACATTCCAGGAATACTTCCGCAGAATGTCGGAGGAGCCAAGTCGTTGGAGCCAGCCATTTGCAGCACTGCTTGGTGCTTATAATGCGCAGATTGGTTTCGGACTTCCATCCATCGGTGGAAAGGACTCCATGTCCGGTTCCTTCAATGAAATTGATGTACCGCCAACACTGGTATCCTTTGCAGTTGATGTAGCAAAAGAAAAAGACGTTATCACACCGGAACTTAAGAAAGAAAATGATAAGCTGATGTTATTTACCATCGAAAAAGATGCTTATGATATGCCGGATTACGCACAGGTTATGAAGCTTTATGATGCAATTCATGAAATGACTGAGACAGGCGTTATCGTAGCAGCTTATGCATTAGACGGAAAAGGTCTTGCAGCAGCAGTCAGCAAGATGGCATTTGGTAATAAACTTGGCGTTACTGTAAATGCAGATGTAACAAAAGAAACATTATTTGCACCGGGCTTTGGAAATATCGTAGCAGAAGTTCCGGAAAATAAAGTTGCAAAAGCACAGGAAATCCTTGCAGCAGCAGGCCTTGCAGCAAACGGAGCTGTTGTGGGTGCAGTAAATGACAGCAAGAACTTTATCTATGGTGATATGAGCATTTCCATGGATGAAGCAATCGAAGCATGGGGACAGACTTTAGAGAAAGTATTCCCAACCAGAGCAACCACCGGAACAGAAGAAGTGAAGAGCGGACTTTACGATACAAAAGACATTTACGTCTGCAAGCACAAAGTTGTCCGCCCACATGTATTTATTCCGGTATTCCCGGGAACCAACTGCGAGTACGACAGTGCGAAAGCATTTGAAAATGCAGGTGCAGATGTAACCGTAAAGGTATTTAAGAACTTAAATGCAGAAGACATCCGTGATTCTGTTGATGTATTTGTAAAAGCAATTGATGAAGCACAGATTATCATGTTCCCTGGTGGATTCTCTGCAGGAGATGAACCGGAAGGCTCAGCAAAATTCTTTGCAACAGCATTCCGTAATGAGAAGATGAAAGAAACTGTAAACAAGCTTTTAAATGAGCGTGACGGTCTTGCACTTGGTATCTGTAACGGATTCCAGGCACTGATTAAATTAGGTCTGGTTCCTTACGGCAAGATTACACACCAGAGACCGGATTCACCGACTCTGACCTACAATACCATCGGACGTCATATTTCCAAGATGGTATATACCAAGGTAGTGACCAACAAGTCCCCATGGTTAGCACAGGCTGAGCTTGGCGGCGTATACTGTAACCCGGCATCTCATGGAGAAGGTCGTTTCGTTGCTCCGAAGGAGTGGTTAGACAAGCTCTTTGAGAATGGTCAGGTGGCAACCCAGTATGTAAACGAAGCCGGTGTTCCAACCATGGATGAAGAGTGGAACGTAAACGGTTCTTACATGGCAATCGAAGGTATCACCAGCCCGGACGGACGTGTCCTTGGTAAGATGGCACATGCAGAGCGTCGTGGAGAGTCTGTTGCAGTCAACATTTACGGCGAGCAGGATATGAAGCTGTTCGAAAGTGGAGTAGCATACTTCAAATAAAAAATAGGAATAAAGAAGAGCAAGACCTTGTAGATAGGAGAAATCCTTTCTGCAAGGTCTTTTTTTAGAGATTTACAGGCTATTAAGAAATTTGCAAATAAAATAAATCGTGATCCAGGTATTGTATTAGGAAGACTTCAGAAGGATAAGAAAATAGATTATAACGACTATACGATGAATACTTTACGACATAAATATAAAGTATGTACAAAGTTCTAGCGTATACAACGAGCGGTTCTGTTAAAAGCAGAACCGCTCGATTGCGTATGCAACACCATCTTCTTCATTGGAAAGGGAAATGAAATCAGCCGAATCTTTTAAGAGCTGTTGTGCATTTCCCATGGCAACGCCAATGCCGGCAGCTTTGACGATATCGAGATCATTTTCGCTGTCACCTACCGCCATGGTATCTTCCATGGAAATGTGGAGGTAATCACAGAGGAATTTAAGACCCTTGGATTTGGCAATGCCGCATCTGGTAACTTCTAAGTTATGAAAACCGCCGGACACATAAGTGACTTCCGGGAAGGTGTCTAAGATTTCTTTTGTTTTTTCTCTTGTGGTATAGCTTCCATCTGCATCCGGTGCAAAGTTTAAAGTCAGTTTTGAAACACAAAGTTTATGTTCTTCGATATAAGCAGCTAAGTCAGTAATCGTCTTCCGGGTGGTCTGGATATATTTTTTTAAGGAATCCGGAATATCTAATAGGTTGGTAAGCTCGCTGGTGGAAAACTGGGTATAGCCGTCACCATTGATAAAGGCATCGATATGAAGAGACTGCGTATAGAGCTTGCGTAACAGCCGGACACTTAAATCGGTATCCATGCTTTCATCTAAGAGCAGTTCCTTTTCCGGGACGCGGTATACCGCAGAACCGTTGGCAGTAATGGCATATTGGATGCCAAGCTCCTTCATTTCATCCACAGGAAGACCGATATAAGGCCGGCCGGTGGAGATAATAACGGTAATCCCGTTTTCTACGGCTTTTCGAATCATTTCTTTATTATAAGAGGTAATGACACCGGCTTTATTATAGAGGGTGCCATCGATGTCTAAGGCAATTAGCTTTACTGAATTCATCAAGAGTACTCCTTTGTATTTGAAAATATCATTGTCAATGAATAACAGTGTAGCACAGAAAATGAAAAAAGCAACTCACCGGATTAAATTTATATTTTTAAGTTGCAGGAAAAGGAGCTTACATATATAATTAGTAGGAATTCAAATGTAAGATAAACTGGAGCATACTATGAATATAAAAGAATATATCAAAGAACAAAGACTGATAACCGATGGTGCCATGGGCACTTATTATGAGGAAAAATACAGCGAAGATACCGTGATTGCAGAAAAGGAGAATCTTAAGAATCCGGAGCAGATTAAGGAGATTCATTTAGAATATCTGCGTGCGGGAGCAAGGCTGATCCGTACCAATACATTTGCAGCAAATACCATGTTTCTTGCAGATATGCAGGAAGTAAAAGAGACAGTCCGGGCGGGCTATGAGATTGCAAAGGAAGCAGTAGCCTCATTTCAGGCAGAAAATGGAAAAAATATTCCGGTATTTATCGGAGCAGATTTAGGACCGATTTATGATCTTGACCATCAGGACTATGACAATGTGTTACAGGAGTACAAAGAAATTTGTGACACCTTCCTTTCCTGTGGCGCAGACTGTTTTGTATTTGAGACACAGAGTGACTTTACCTATATTGAGCCGGTGACGGCATATATCAAAGAAAAATCAGACGCATTTATTCTGGTGCAGTTTGCGTTTGACAAGAGTGGATACACCCGCTCAGGTCTCTCCATGCAGCGTGTGGCAGTAGAAGCTTCCGAGATGGAAAATGTGGATGCCTATGGATTTAACTGTGAACTGGACAGTACCCACATGTATCAGTTTATGAAGAACCTGAAGTTCTCCAGTGACAAATTCGTATCAGCACTTCCAAATGCAGGGTACCCATATACTTTGCGAGGAAAGACAATTTATTCCAATAATGCATCTTATTATGCAGAAAAAATGAAGGATATTGCAGCCCTTGGCACAGATATTTTAGGTGGCTGCTGTGGAACCACACCGGAATATATTGCTTTGCTTTCTGGCGAGTTACAGGATGTGCCGAAGGCAGCAAAGAAAATTGAAAATGTAGTAACGCAGGAGGTTACAAGAACTCCATCTATTTTTGAAGAGAAGCTTTCCCGTGGGGAGAAGGCTTATATTGTAGAATTGGACCCGCCATTTTCCGAGGATGCATCCAAGGTTATGAAAGGAGCAGAAGATTTAAGAAAATGTAATGTGGATCTGATTACCCTTTCCGATTCCCCGATGGCGCGGGCGAGAATGGATGCCGGACAGCTGGCAGTGAAAATCCAGCAGAAGACCGGTGTGGCAGTAATGCCGCATATCAGCTGCCGTGACCGCAATGTGATTGCGTTGCGTGCAGGTCTTTTAGGCATGCATATGAATGATGTCCGCCATTTCCTGATTGTGACCGGAGACCCGGTTTCAAGGGCAGACCGCGAAAGAGTGACTTCTGTTTTTGATTTCAATTCCATCAAACTGATGCAGTATGTTAAGGAAATGAATTTAGAAGTTTTTGCACAGGAGCCGGTTTATTATGGTGGTGCATTGAATTATCATGGCGCCAATCCGGATGCGATTATTGAACGGATGAAGCGTAAAGCGGAAGCAGGATGCGGTTATTTCCTGACACAGCCGGTATATACCGAGAAAGATGTGGAAAGACTGACTTATATCAAGGAACACATTGACACGAAAATCATGTGCGGTATTATGCCTCTGGTAAGCTATAAGAATGCAATGTTTGTGAAAAATGAGATGCCGGGCATCCATGTTTCCGATGAAATTGTAAACCGGTATCGGGAAGATATGACAAGAGAAGAGGCAGAAGAAGTGGCAATTGAATTATCTGTTGAAATCGCAGCAAAATTATATGATATTGCAGACGGATTTTATTTTATGACACCATTTAACCGGACGGGCTTAATTGCGAGAATTATTGAGGCAATCCGACAGGAGGAAGAACGCAGATGACAAGAGAGGAATTTAAGGAATTAGTAAAAAATGGACCGGTTATCTTAGATGGTGCAACCGGAAGCAATCTTCAGAATGCAGGAATGCCGGTAGGAGTCTGCCCGGAGCAGTGGATTTTAGAGCATCCACAGACCATGATAGATTTGCAGCGGGCTTATGTGGAGGCTGGAACACAGATTCTTTTGGCACCGACCTTTACTGCAAACCGCATTAAATTAGAAGAATATGGACTGGCAGATAAGCTGGTAGAGATGAACCAGCAATTAGTTGCCATTTCCAAAGAGGCAGCAGGCGGAAAAGCGCTGGTAGCCGGTGATATTACCATGACCGGTCAGCAGCTTTATCCGATGGGTGAATTGCAGTTTGAAGAACTGGTAGATATTTATAAAGAACAGGTCAAAGTTGTGGCAGATGCGGGAGTAGACTTATTTATCATTGAGACCATGATGAGTCTGCAGGAAACAAGAGCCGCTGTGCTGGCAATCCGTGAAACCTGTGATTTGCCGATTATGGCAAGTATGACTTATAACGAGGATGGCAGAAGCTTGTATGGAACAGATCCGGTAACTGCGGTAGTTACGTTGCAGAGCCTGGGTGCAGATGCAGTGGGAATGAACTGCTCCACAGGACCAGAGGAAATGTTAGAGCCGATTCGCCAGACTGTAGAATATGCCTATGTTCCTGTTTTGGCAAAGCCAAATGCCGGATTACCGGAATTAGAGGATGGTGTAACGGTATACAAGACCACACCGGAAGAATTTGCGGAAGTTGGTGCAAAATTAGTCGAAGAAGGCGTTTCGATTATTGGTGGATGCTGTGGAACGACCCCGGCACATATCAAAGCATTGGCAGATAAAGTAAAACCAATGGGAATCCATCATGTGGAAGCACCAAGACGAAGAGTGCTTACTTCCGAGCGTAAGACGGTAGAAATTGATTTGGACGGACCATTTATGGTAATTGGTGAGCGGATTAATCCGACCGGAAAGAAGAAATTGCAGGCAGAGCTTCGGGAAGGCAGCCTTAATATGGTTCGTGATATGGCACGGGCGCAGGAGGAAAATGGTGCAGCCATTCTGGATGTCAATATGGGTATGAATGGAATCGATGAGAAACAGATGATGTTAAATACCATTCATGAGGTTACTTATACAGTGGATTGTCCGCTTTGTATCGATTCATCCCATGTGGATATTATTGAAGCAGCACTTCGTATTTATCCGGGACGAGCTTTGATTAACTCTATTTCATTAGAAAAAGAGAAATTTGAAAAGCTGCTTCCGATTGCAAAGAAATATGGAGCAATGTTTATTTTGCTTCCGCTTTCTGACGAGGGACTTCCAAAAGACGCAGAAGAGAAGCGGCAGATTGTCCGTACCATTTTAGATGCCGCCTTAAAAATCGGTCTTCATAAAGAAGATATTATCGTGGACGGACTGGTAGCAACGGTAGGTGCCAATCCGCTGGCAGCATTGGAATGTTTTGATACCATCCAGTATTGTAAGGATGAGTTAAAACTTGCTACAGCCTGTGGACTTTCCAATATTTCCTTCGGTCTGCCGGAACGTATTTATGTAAACAGTGCATTTCTTACTATGGCAATTGCAAAAGGACTTACGATGGCAATTGCAAATCCATCCCAGGATTTATTAATGAATGCGGCAGTGGCTTCGGATATGCTTTTACATAAAGAAGGTTCCGATATCCGCTATATCAATCGGATGAACCAACGGGCACAGAAGGAAGCTCCGGCAACCGATAACGCAGCTTCGGCAGGCACTTTAGAGCCGGCAAATCCGGTATTTGACTGTGTATTAAAGGGAAATAAGGGCAATATTTTAAAAGAAGTAGATAAAGCTTTGGCAGCAGGAGAAGAACCGGGAGCGATTATTAATGGACAGTTGATTCCTGCCATTAATGAAGTAGGTGTTCTTTTTGACAAGCAGATTTATTTCCTGCCGCAGCTGATTTCCAGTGCGCAGACCATGCAGCATGCCATTGAATACTTGGAGCCAATGCTTTCCAAAGATAAGGACGCAGAGCCAAAGGCAACTATTATTATTGCAACCGTAGAAGGTGACATACACGATATCGGTAAGAATCTGGTAGCACTGATGCTCCGTAACTATGGTTATCGTGTTTTAGACCTTGGCAAGGATGTGGCAGCGGATATTATTGTGGATACAGCGTTAAAAGAAAATGCCCAGATTATCGGACTTTCTGCCCTGATGACCACTACTATGATGCGTATGAAGGATGTGGTAGAACTGGCAAAAGAGCGCGGCTGCAACAGCAAGATTATCGTCGGTGGCGCAGCAATTACACAGAGCTTTGCAGATGAAATCGGTGCAGATGGCTATTCCCCGGATGCAGCTGATTGTGTAAAACTGGTAGAGCGTCTATTGGAAGAAATGTAAATTTTTATTTTGGGAGGTTTTTGATATGGTAAAGATAATTTCAGACAGTACCTGTGATTTATCTGAAGAACTGGTAAAATGTTATGATATTACCATTCTTCCGCTTCACATTTTATTAGGTGACGAAGAATATCTGGATGGAGTAAATATTACACCACAGGAAATTTTTGACTGGTCAGATGTAAATAAGACTACGCCAAAGACTTCTGCACCATCTGCAGAACAGGCAGTAGAATTGTTAAAGCCTTATGTAGAAAAAGGTCAGGAGGTTATCTGTTTTGCCATTGCATCCGGAATGTCATCTTCTATGAATGTCATGCGTCTTGCAGTAGAAGAACTGGAGGCAGAAAATCTGGTTACAGTAATTGATTCTGCAAACCTTTCTACAGGTATTGGGCTTCTGGTAATTGAAGCGGCTGTTATGGCACAGCAGGGAAAGAGTGCAGCAGAGATTGCTTCCTATATTGAGACATTAAAGCCACTGGTAAGAGCGAGCTTTGTGGTGGATACACTGACCTATCTTTATCGTGGCGGCAGATGCAGCGGACTGGCTGCATTAGCAGGAGGTGCGTTAAAACTCCATCCCCGCATCAGTGTGGAAGATGGTAAAATGGGACCGGGAAAGAAATACCGTGGCAATATGGAAAAGGTTGTACTTTCTTATGTAAAGGATATGGAAGAAGCACTTAAGAATGCCCGCCCGGAACGTGTATTTATCACCCACTCCGGCAGTGCACCGGAAATTGTAGATAAAGTACGTGCGTACCTTAATGACCTTCATGTCTTTCGTGAAATTTTAGAAACAAGAGCCGGTGGTGTAGTATCCAGCCATTGCGGACCGGGAACACTGGGCGTCTTGTTTATTGCAAAGGAGTAGGGAGAAGGAGAGATGTATGATTTGCAGAGGTATCTCATAAGGCAGGTATCCGGCAGCTTGACAGAATTATTGGAGTAATTTTGAATCTTGAAATATTTTCAAAAATTTTAAATATTTCAAAAATATTTTTGAAAAAGTGCTTGACTTCACTATTCCTATATAGTATACTAGCAAAGCGGGTTGCAGATGAGTAACCCGCAGGAATATGGGATCTTAGCTCAGCTGGGAGAGCATCTGCCTTACAAGCAGAGGGTCACAGGTTCGAGCCCTGTAGGTCCCATTCCAAAACAAATAATTGAATATGGCGGAATAGCTCAGTTGGCTAGAGCACACGGTTCATACCCGTGGTGTCGAGAGTTCAAATCTCCCTTCCGCTACTGAAAAAGAATCTTGCAGATGCAAGATTCTTTTTTTGCGAGTAGCAAGAAAAAATCTGGCATCAGGAAAGAACTGCAGGTGAGAATTTCTTGTAAATTCCTTACCGACCTGTTTTCCTATTTAAAAATAGCTTATGGCTCCTGAAAAAGTCCAATCTCAGGCGGATAGTAACTAAAGATAAAAAACAGAATTGCAAGAATTACAAGGCAGGTAAGTAGCAGTCCCCTGCGGTTGGCAAGTTTGCGGTTATCTTTCAGAAACCATCCGGTAAGAAAGACACCCAGAACACTGATGTAGAAAATTGCAATATCAATCGCCATGACAGAGAAGCCCAGCACACCGGTGTATGTGTAGAAGAGAATTGGAATCAATGCCAACCCAACCAGCGTCCCAATGGAGAGTGCTACTGGAATCGGACTTTGTTCCGGCAGTTTGAAAAAGAGAAAAAGCACAAGAACCAGCATTGGAAAGAAAAGAAGCTTCATGTGCTCCCAGGTGGATTCATTCCATGGTGCAAAAAGCCGTACGATGGAATTGTTACCGGACCATTCATAGACGAAATGTAATAGGGATCCAATCACAGACACAAAGAGGAAACCCCAGATAAAAAGTTTTTTAGAATTCATAAAAATACCTCCTGAAACTATAGTATGATGCAAAACAGAAAATAATATGAAAAAAGAAATCTATAAACAGCTATCAGAAAATACCTCCAGTGTGGTATAATGTCCGTAAGCATTGAGCAGTGCCAAAAACAAGAAAAATCCAGATTGGCTGCTTGCAGACAAAACTGGATTTTCCTTGTTTTTGATAGGGCGAAAGCCCGAGAGCGGGAAGATGCTTTGCAGCTTCCCGCGTGCACTGCGGAGCTGGACCAAGATAGGGCGAAAACCCGAGAGCGGGAAGGTGCGAAGCAGCTTCCCGCGTGCACTGCGGAGCTGGACCGAGATAGGGCGAAAGCCCGAGAGCGGGAAGGTGTTTTGCAGCTTCCCGCATGCACTGCGGAGCTGGACTGAGATAGGCGGAAGCAGAGAGCCGGAAAGTTGAAAAGAAAAAAAGAAAGCAGGTAATCACATGCGAGTAGGAATGGGATATGATGTTCATAAATTAGTAGAAGGAAGAAAATTAATCATAGGCGGAGTGGAGATACCGCACAGTCTTGGCTTGCTGGGACATTCGGATGCAGATGTATTGTTACATGCCATCATGGATGCGTTGCTGGGGGCAGCGGCTTTAGGAGATATCGGAAAGCATTTTCCGGATACAGACCCGGCATATGAGGGGATTTCCAGTATAAAATTATTGGAAGAAGTGGGACAGCTTTTAGAGAAAGAGAATTATGTCATTGATAATATCGATGCTACGATTATTGCCCAGAGGCCAAAGATGCGTCCACACATTGAGAAGATGGAAGAAAATATTGCACAGGCATTGAAGATAGATGTCAGTCAGGTAAATGTAAAGGCAACTACAGAGGAAGGACTTGGTTTTACCGGAAGTGAAGAGGGAATCAGCTCCCAGGCAATCTGTGCCATCTCAAGTATCTATGAAAACAGTATAGCAGTAGGAGGCAGTGAGCGGAACTGTGCAGGATGCCCGGGATGCGGAAAATAACTTTTCTATTGACAAAATGGTAATTCGTGCATAAACTAATAGCGTAAAAAGAATTTAAAAATGATTCAGAAATGAATTGATAAATGCAGTGAACGGAAAGAGTAGTATACATGCGTGAATAAAAGAGAGGGACTGTCATCGGCTGAAAGCAGTCTTGATTCCAAAGTATATGAAGTGCATCCGGAAGCAGTCCAGGTGAAAGCAAGTAGCCAGGAACGAATAGCACACGTTACGTGTATTGAGGGAAAGCAGCAATGCTTTACTTAGAGTGGAACCGCGGAATAACTTCGTCTCTATATTTATATAGAGACGATTTTTTACTTTACAGGAAATTGCTTTCCTGTAAAGCAAAAAACGCTCCGCGAGAAAAATCGCATGCCTGCATGCATAAAGGAAAGAATCTATACAGTGAACAGGAGGCTGTAATCATGGGTTTTATAAAAGAGTTGAAAGAAGAATTTGAGATTATCAAGGAGCGTGATCCGGCATTAAAATCGCCAATGGAGGTTTTGCTTTATCCGTCATTTCGTGTTATGCTTAGTTATAGGCGTGCACATAAGCATTACCTGAAGGGACATTTCTTCCGGGCAAGATATATTTCACAGAAAGCAGCAAGAAAAACCGGAATTGAGATACATCCGGGTGCAGTAATCGGGAAAGGATTTTTTATCGACCATGGTACCGGCGTTATCATTGGAGAGACATCAATTATCGGAGATAATGTAACCTTATATCAGGGTGTAACCCTGGGCGGAACCGGTAAGGAAACCGGAAAACGTCATCCGACCTTAGAGGATAATGTAATGGTAAGTGCCGGAGCAAAAATCATCGGTTCCTTTACCGTAGGAGAGAATTCGAAAATCGGCGCCGGAAGTGTGGTAATTGAAGAGGTGCCGCCAAATTGTACCGTAGTTGGTGTTCCGGGACGGATTGTAAAACGTAACAATGTAAAAATTCCGCGCAGCGATATGGATCAGTGCAATCTGCCGGACCCGGTACAGGAAGACATCAATGTATTGCAGCGGGAAAATTCAGAATTATGCAACCGTATCATTGATATGGAAAAAGAGATAAAAGCATTGAAGCAGGAAGTAGAGAAGAATTAAATAAGTAATTCCAGGAACGATGGAGGATAACATGGAGAACAACGTAAAGATTTTTAATACCCTTACAAGAAAAGTAGAGACCTTTGTGCCAAACGAAGATGGCAAAGTGAAAATGTATACCTGCGGACCAACCGTATATCATTTTGCACATATCGGAAATCTGCGCAGCTATATTATGGAAGATGTATTAGAGAAAACACTTCGCTATGCAGGTTATGATGTAAAGCGTGTCATGAACATAACAGACGTAGGACATCTTTCCAGTGATGCAGATACCGGTGAGGATAAAATGTTAAAGGGCGCAAAGCGTGAGCACAAGACCGTTATGGAGATTGCAAAGTATTATACCGATGCATTCTTTTCCGATTGCTCCAAATTAAATATCAAACGTCCGGATGTGGTAGAGCCGGCAACCAATTGTATCCCGGAATTTATTCATATGATAGAGGTACTTTTAGAGAAAGGCTATGCATATATTGCCGGAGAAAATGTATATTTTGATACATCAAAATTAGATGATTATTATGTATTCTCCAGCCAGAGCGAAAAAGAGCTGATGGTAGGTGTCCGTGATGACGTATCTGAGGATGAAAATAAGCGCAACAAGAGTGATTTTGTATTGTGGTTTACCAAGTCCAAATTCGATAACCAGGAACTGAAATGGGATAGTCCATGGGGCGTTGGTTATCCGGGCTGGCATATCGAGTGCTCCTGTATCAGCATGAAGCATTTAGGCGAATATATGGATATTCACTGTGGTGGTGTGGATAATATTTTCCCACATCATACCAATGAGATTGCACAGAGTGAAGCATATCTTGGACACAAATGGTGTAATTACTGGTTCCATGTGCATCATCTGAATGATAAATCAGGAAAAATGAGTAAATCCAAGGGAGATTTCCTGACCGTTTCCTTATTGGAAGAAAAAGGTTATCTGCCGCTGGTATATCGTATGTTCTGTCTGCAGTCCCATTACAGAAAGCCATTGGAATTCTCTTATGAAGTAATGGATAATATGGAAAATTCCTATGTAAAGCTTCGTAAGACTATTGCAAAACTGGATGCGTCTACAGAAGTAGAGCAGGATAAATTTGATGCATACAAAGAGAAATTCCTGCAGGCATTAGAGGATGATTTAAATACTTCCATGGCACTGACTGTAGTGTATGAAGTATTGAAAGCCGATATGACCGATGCAACCAAGCTTGCACTGGTAAAAGATTTTGATTATGTATTATCTCTTGATTTAGCAGCGGGAGAAGCAGCAAATCCTGCCGATGAAATCGATGCAGATTTAGAAGCATATGTATTAGAAAAAATCGAAGAGCGTAAGGCTGCAAAGAAAGAAAAAGATTTTGCCAAAGCAGACGCAATTCGTAATGAACTTTTGGAAAAAGGAATTGTCTTAGAGGATACCAGAGAGGGTGTAAAATGGAAAAAGGCATAGATTCCTATATCAAAGAATATTTTGACCTGCCAAAGGTGGATGTAGCAACCTACTCCCCTTTGGCACTTGCCTACATAGGAGATGGCATTTATGACCTTGTCATAAGAAGCATTGTAGTTGGAAAAGGTAATACCAAGGCATCCCGTCTGCATCAGACCACCAGCCATCTGGTGAAAGCACATGCACAGGCAACGATGATGGAGACACTGACTCCAATGCTTACGGAAGACGAAACGGAAATTTACCGCAGAGGCAGAAATGCCAAGTCTCCGACCATGGCAAAAAACGCAACTATGTCAGATTATCGCCGTGCCACCGGCTTTGAAGCATTGATGGGCTATTTATATCTGACGGATCAGTTCGAGAGGATTTTAGAACTGGTGAAAGAAGCAATCAGACATTATAATGTGAAGACCGGAAAAAATGATCTGGCAGGAGGAAAGTAGAATGGAAGAAATGCAGATGGAAAATACACAAACGGAAAGCACGAAGATAGAAGGAAGAAATGCAGTCTTAGAGGCATTTCGTTCCGGAAAAACCATAGACAAGCTGTTTGTATTAGATGGCTGTAAAGACGGTCCCATTCAGACTATTTTAAGAGAAGCGAAAAAACATGACACACTGGTACAGTTTGTGGCAAAAGAGCGTTTAGAGCAGTTGTCAGAGACGAAGAAGCATCAGGGTGTCATTGCCATGGCAGCAGCATTTTCCTATGCAACGGTAGAAGATATTTTAGAAAATGCCAGAAGGAAAAATGAAGCACCATTTGTCATTTTGCTGGATAATATTGAAGACCCGCACAATTTGGGTGCAATTATCCGTACTGCCAATCTGGCAGGTGCCCATGGTGTCATTATTCCAAAGCGCCGTGCAGTGGGACTGACCGCTACCGTAGCAAAGGCATCCGCAGGAGCCATTTATTATACACCGGTAGCAAAGGTAACCAATCTTACCAATACCATCCGGGAATTAAAGGAGCAGGGCATGTGGTTTGTCTGTGCAGATATGGGTGGCACAACCATGTATGATCTGGATTTAAAAGGTTCTATCGGACTGGTTATCGGAAATGAAGGAGAAGGTGTCAGCAAATTAGTAAAAGAAAACTGTGACTTTGTGGCATCGATTCCAATGAAGGGAGATATTGACTCCTTAAATGCATCGGTAGCAACAGGTGTTTTAGCTTATGAAATTGTAAGACAGAGATTAAGTTAACAGGAGAGAGAGATGCAATCTTATCAGAATATGAGTGATGAGGAATTAATTGCAGCACTTCGTAGTGGTGAAAATGAAATTACAGATTATCTGATGGACAAATACAAGAGTCTTGTAAAGAAAAAAGCAAAAGCACTTTATCTCATTGGTGGTGAGACGGACGATTTGATTCAGGAGGGAATGATTGGCCTGTTTAAAGCTGTCCGGGATTATCAGCCGGATAAAGACAGCAGCTTTTTTCATTTCGCAGACCTTTGTATTGCAAGACAGATGTATACAGCAGTGGAGGCTTCCAATCGGAAAAAGCATGCACCGCTCAATTCGTATGTACCGCTTTATGCAGATAGTGAGGATTCGGAAGGCAGGAATCTGGCGGATGTGTTAGAAACCATGGATGAGACGAATCCGGAGAATTTATTTATCAGTCAGGAAGACCGGGAAGATTTCAAACGGAAAGTAAATGAGACTTTAAGCAAAATGGAACAGGAAGTATTATCGTATTATCTGCAGGGCTTTCGCTATGAGCAGATTGCAGAAGCTATGGGAAAAGAGCCGAAGGCTGTGGATAATGCGTTGCAGCGTTTAAAGAAGAAGTTGAAAGGGAAGTAACGGCATGAAAAATATCATTCACATTTTTCGAAAGGACGTAAGAGGACTTTGCAGGAATTTTTTTGCACTGGTCATTGCAATCGGATTGTGTTTTATTCCATCTTTGTATGCATGGTTTAATATTTATTCCAACGAGGATCCTTATGCCAACACCGGAAATATCTATATTGCAGTGGTATCTGAAGATGAAGGAATGAAATTAGAGGATGGCACAACCGTCAACATGGGTGCTCAGGTGATGGAGCAGTTGAAGGAGAATAAGTCCATAGGCTGGCAGTTTGTAGACAGCTCTGATGAAGCAATCAGCGGAGTAGAAAGTGGAAAATATTATGCGGCAGTAGTTATAAGTGACCGTTTTTCCGAGAGCATGTTCAGCATCTTTTCTAAAGGACTGGAGAATCCGACCATTACATATTATGAGAATGAGAAGAAAAATGCCATTGCAACGAAAATTACCGATACTGCAGTGAGCACATTAAAGTCCAGTATCAATGAGACATTTCTTGAGACAGCGGCAAGTGCCATGTTTGCCCAGATGGATAATCTTTCTGAGAAAATAAGTGAAGATGGCGGTGTGGATGGATTCCGCCAGAAATTAGAGCAGCTCAGCCAGAATTTAAAGGACTATGATGCCATGATAGACAGCTTCCTGTCCGGAAATGAAGAACTGAGCGCAGGGATTGATGAAGCCAATTCCAGTGTGTCAAAGGTGGAAGATAAAATTGATTCAGCTGTAAATTCCCTGAATGGAACAAAGACACAATTAGACAGTACGGATACTACACTTTCAGATTTTTCCAAGAATGTGGAGACAACCTTAACGGATATTGAGAATTCTTTGAATAAGATTTCAACGGATATTACCAATGCCGGACTGGGAGATTCTGCCAAGAAGACAACTGAAAGTATTGAGACAACAACGAATGATATCAAGACTTTAAATGACCAGTTGCAGTCGCTTTATGGAGCAATCAGTGGACTCAAGACAGATGAGAGCTTTACGGACGAGCAGAAAACGGATATGGATGATGTGATGTCACAGATTGATGCGTTGAAGCAGGATGCAGAAGAAATGCAGAAGCTTTTAGAGACACTGATGCCGGACAATGCATCAGATGCAGTAAAAGATGCGGTAGATACTGTGACAGGCGGAATGAATACAGCATTGTCTACCTGCAGCAAGACCATTGAAAATATGAAGAATGTATACACCAATAATCTGGTGCCTGGAGTATCCGGAATATTGGATACGGCATCCCAGATACTGGTCAATGTAACCAATCTTTTGAATAATCTGAATAATACATTAGGTGACATGGAAACCATTTTCGATGGAACCTTAGATATGGTAGATGCTACAGATGAAAGCTTTACACAGATTCAGACATTGCTGCAGACCTGTGATACAAAGATAGAAGAGGCAATCAGCAAGCTGAATGAAGCATCGGAAGATGAACAGATGCAGATTATCATGGAACTTTTGGGCGGCGATCCGGAATCCTATGGTAAATTCTTTGCACAGCCGGTAAAAGTGGAGACAAAGCAGGTTTATGAGATTAAAAATTATGGTTCTGCGGTTGCACCATTTTATACAACACTGGCACTCTGGGTAGGCGGTATTGTACTGGTGGCACTGATTAAGGTAAAGGCATCCGAAAAGGATTTGACGAATCCGAAGCGTTATCAGCTTTTCCTTGGAAGATATCTCATTTTCTTTGTGATGGGACAGATACAGGCATTGATTATTGTGTTGGGTAATATTTATCTGCTGCATTGCCAGGTGAAGAATCCGGTATTGTTCTGGTTTGCGGCGTCGCTGACGAGCTTTACCTTTACCTTATTAATCTATGCGCTGACACTTTCCTTTGGCGATATCGGAAAAGCACTGGTGGTTGTAATGGTCGTTATCCAGATTGCAGGTTCCGGTGGAACGTATCCGATAGAGATATTGCCGGAATTTTACCGGCGGGTATATATTTTCTTCCCATTCCCATATGCCATTAATGCCATGCGTGAAACCATTGGCGGCATGTATGGCGGAGTCTATGAGAAGAATCTGGCAGAGCTGTTGATTTTCGCAGCAGCGGCATTGTTAATCGGACTGCTGATTCGCATACCATTTATGGGTATCAATCATTTCGTAGAAAAGCGAATGAAAGATACGAAGATGATGTAAGAGAGCAGGTGAAGAGCAGATGGAAAAGAAAGAAGATTATGAAAAGCTTTATGACATGCTTTTAGGTTATGAGCAGGAGATTCATAAGAAGAACCAGAAACGTATCCGCATCGGATTGCGGTGTCTTATCATTATTCCACTGATTTTCTTGGCATTGTTATTCTGGACAGAAAGCTCAAAAATTGTATTTTTGATTCTGTGGATTGTATCGCTGTTTATTCTGGCAGGATATTTAATCTTTGTAGAATATTCAGATTATAAATTACAGGAAAAATTAAATGAGATTTCCAACCGGGAGCAGCAGGAGAGAGATGCACTGATTGGCGATGGAATTGCCCAGGTAGAAGAACGGATTCGTACCGCACTTCAGACGGCAGAGCAGGAACTTTTAACGGATAGCACAAAGGAGTAGCAGAGGGATAACATATGAAAAATATTTTTAGAATCTTTTACCGGGATTTTAAGAGAGTCAGCACAAATGTGGTAGCAGTGGTTATTGTAATAGGTCTTTCCATTATTCCATCACTGTACGCATGGTTTAATATATTGTCCAACTGGGACCCGTATGGACCGGAATCTACATCAAATCTTAAGATAGCAGTATATTCCGCAGATAAGGGAATTGACATGGGAGGTCTGTCTTTAAATATCGGAGACAGCGTCATTGATGCCCTGAAAGCCAATCAGACTATGGGCTGGCAGTTTACTGATACCATGGATGAAGCAACAGATGGTGTATACAGCAGTGAATATTATGCGGCACTGATTATTCCAGAGGATTTCTCCGAGAAAATGATAAGCTTCCTTAACGGAGAAGTACAGAATCCGCAGATTATTTATTATGAAAATGAGAAGAAAAATGCCATTGCACCAAAGATTACATCCAAGGCAAAAACGGCAGTACAGGAGCAGGTTAATGCAACCTTTGTCAGCACTCTGGCAGAAGTCATGTTAAAGGTAAATGATGTCATGGTAGAAAATGGAATGGATTCCGGCTCTATGATGAATCTTTTCCTGACACAGCTTAATGATTTAAGCGGAGATTTGGACGGCTATATTGCATTGCTGAATTCTTTTGTCAGCATTACCAATTCGGCATCCAGCCTGATTGATACGACACAGGTTATGCTGCCGAATCTGAATACGATGGTAGATGATGGTTCGAATACGGTAAATACCATGCAGGGAGCATTGAATTCCGGCAGCCTTAATGCCAGTGCTTTGGCTGAGGTTATTTCAGCAAATCTTAATACAGCAGCCGACAGCCTTGACAATATCAATACGCTGATACAGAATGCCTTAGATCAGTTGGATAACTATGGTGATTTATCTTCCGGCGGACTGCAGAGCGCAATTAATATGATGCCGCTGATCCGTCAGTTATTTGAAAACAGTGTGGCAGACTGGAAGGATGATGAAAGTGTTTCCGGTCAGATTGCAGAAATCGAAGCACAGTTAGATAAAATTGAAGCAGATTTAAACAGTGTCCAGAATAATGTCACAGATTTAAATACTGCAAAGGATACTTTAAACACTGAAATATCTACCGAAATAACTTCCTGTAAGACCAAAATAAAAGCTTTAAAAGATACATTTGACTATTCGGTAAAAGGTCAGCTGGAGACAACCATTCAGTCCATGCAGGGGTCGCTGAATCAGACACAGGCAATTTTAAATGGTGTCGATGGAGATTTTGATGAAGTATCGGAAGTGTTGGATGCTTATAGTGAAACCCTCGATAAGGGAAATGAAAGCTTAAGTGATTCACTGGCAGCAGCACAGGAAATGAAGACCGGACTTGACAGTGTGATTACAAGTCTCAGTGCTCTGGAAATCAGTGACCAGTATCAGGCTTTGATGAAAATTTTAGAGACCGACCCGACTTTGTTAGGAGATTTCTTATCTTCTCCGGTCAATATGGAGACGAAAGAGATTTATCCGATTTCCAATTATGGTTCGGCAATGTCACCGTTCTATACGGTACTGGCATTGTGGGTAGGTGCGTTGATTCTGGTGGCAATCATTCATGTAAAGGTACTTCCGGATGAGAAAATACCGGATGCAAAACCTTACCAGAAATTCTTTGGAAGATATATTACATTCTTCCTGATTGGACAGGTGCAGGCATTGATTACTGCACTGGGAGATTTGTTTTATATTAAGATACAATGCCATAACCCATTCTTATTCTGGCTTGCCTGCGCATGCTGTAGCTTTGTATTTACCTTATTTATGTATGCATTAACGGTAGCCTTTGAAAATGTCGGAGAGGCTTTGGCGGTAGTCATTATGGTTATCCAGGTAGCAGGAGCAGGCGGTTCCTTCCCAATCGAAGTACTGCCGGCAATCTATCAGCGGATTTACCGTTTCTTCCCATTCCCTTATGGAATGGATGCCCTGCGGGAGACCATTGGTGGTATGTATGGAATGACTTATTGGAAATGCATTGGTATCTTGGGCATCTATATTATAATCTCACTTCTGATTGGACTTGTAATTGCGATTCCGTTCCGGAAGTTAAATGTGAAGATTGAGCATAGCAAAGAAAAATCTGACATTATGCTGTAGAAAAGTATTGACAATCATAGCTCTCTATAGTATAGTATTACAAGTCGGGATTAGTTCCGACAGAATTGCTGGCATGGCTCAGTCGGTAGAGCGTCGCATTGGTAGTGCGGAGGTCACGGGTCCGATTCCCGTTGCCAGCTTAACTGAAAAAAGGCTGTAATCCTTGATTTTTCAAGGGTTACAGCCTTTTTGGTGATTATGCAAATCGCATAAAACATATTAACATCCGAGTCTGAATAATTTGCAGATTGTGTTAAATAACTCGGAACAGCTATTGAAATTAAAACACATAGTTTCGTCCTCCTTATTTTCTTTGAAATCATGTCTTAGCTAAGTACAAATGAATTGTAACAAGTCTGTAACATTTTCGCAATAGGAGTACATTGGAAACATGGGAAATATCTGGCCTTAGGATAAGCCGGGAGGAGTTGGCTCTTTCTCAAGCTTTGCAAACCAGCTATTAACGGCCTTGCTTACCTCGTCACGTTTACGAAAAGGAATCTGCACAATGGAGTGGTCTTCCATAATAAGGTCGTGCTGCAGAATTCCAGTGACATGGTTTAGGTTTACCAGATAGCTGCGGCCAACCGGAAGAAAACAGGCAACAGAGGCAAAGTCCTCGGTAAGCTGTGTCAGGTTTCCGGGAATCGTAAAAGTCTCTGATATAGCGTGCAGCAGGACATTGTGCTGCCCGGTTTCAAAAAAGAGAATATCTGAGTAAGGAAGAGAATATTCCTTCCTACGGACAGAAAAGGTAAATACTTCATTGGATTCCTCTAAAAGCGTATCGCAGCGGCTCATGGCATTGAGAAAATCTGTGTGTGAGTAAGGCTTTTGCAGATAGTAAAGAGCATTTACCTCATAGCTTGCCATGGCATGTTCCGTAGAAGAAGTGGTGAAAATAATGCCACCTTCATAGCCCAGTGAACGAAGGATACGTGCTGTTTCCACACCATCCTGGTTATTCATATAGATATCTAAAAACAGCAGAACCGGATAACGCTTTTCTTCCTTATAATATTGAATCATCTCTTCGCCCGAAGAAAAAAGTAGAATCTCCATATTACAATGATGTTTCGTGGCATATGTATTCAGATGATGTTTCAGCCGTAAGGCATCGCTTTCAGAATCTTCGCATAAGTAAATCAGCATAATTATTCTCCTGTATATAAAAAGTAAAAAACACCGGATACGAAACAAGTATAACATATTGAAAGAAAATAAAAATCATTTTTTATCGACAATCAGGAAGATAAAATCACAATTTGGAAGAATTGGTTGCAAAATTTTAAGCGTTTTCTTAAGATAGAAACTGTGTGAACAAAAGAAATAGAAATAAAAAAAGGAGAGGAAATATGGGAAAGAAACGAAAAAAACGATGTCTGGCATTTTTGATGGCATTGGCTATGATGACAGGCTTATTTATGGGAGATGCTGCCGGACTATTGGTAAAGGCAGAGGATACGCCGGCATCCGTTCAAATAGGAATTACAACATTAGAGACGGGCTGGTATGTGAAGGCGGTGGATCCTCCTTCTACACCGGGACCATCTGCAACGATTCGTGGCGTCGATAAAGTAGGGGAAGAACCGGAAAGTGGTGGTTATATTTATTTTGATAAAGATACGGCAACCATGACTGTATATAATGATATGGAGATTGCTACTTCCGGACCGAATCCGGTGACAGTAACAGGCGGAAACTTAACAATTTCCGGAGCAGGAAATTTTACTGTAGAAGGAACTTCTCCTGCATTTCTGTTAGCCGGAACCGGTGCTGCCGTTGTCACAAAGGATTTTACCGGAAATTTTAAGGTGACAAGTAATAGTAATGTAATAAACGGTGGCAGCAGATTTGAGATAGATACAACCGGTGATATTACACTGGAAACTGCATCAACGTCTTCAGAGCCAATTGCTTTGAGCAGTGGAGTGGTTGATTTAAGTGGAAAGAAAGTTACGATAACCGCACCATGTGGTATGATTGACAGTGGAGTATCCACACTGAACCTGACACAGACAGAAGGAGACCTTGCATTAAGTTCTGCATCTGATTATTATCCAATTTTCCATGCAGAAAATGTTACCCTGAAAAATACCGGTGGAAAGGTGGAACTGGAAAATACCAGCACAGGGGTGTTGACTGACAGTAATCTTACGATTGAAGCTGCAGGAGATATTTCTTTAAAATCAGCGAAGGGAATAACAAGCAAGAGTAATCCACAGGTGAGCTTAACTTCAACCAATGGGGATGTTACAATAGAACAGACTGCAAACTCTGTCATGCAAGATGGTAAGCTGACGATTCGGGCATTGGCAGGAGCAGTAAGCATTTCAACTAATGCAACTGTACCGATGTTTCAGGCAGAACTTGATATAAAGGCAAAGAATGATGTAACACTGAAACAGAATGGAACAACAAATTCATCACTTACCTGGGGTGGAGCAGGTGGAAGTATTGAGTGTACTGATGGGGATATTACAATAGAACAGGAAGGCAGCACATATGTAATTTCGACTTTGAATGCAGTCGACCTGAATGCAGGTGGAACGGTTACGTTAAAGAGAAATACGGAAGGAACAGCATTAACTTCCATGGTGAAAGGGATTCCTGCAACAGGTGTAATCCAGCTTGTAGACGGCACAAAGAAAGGAGCCATCGTAGATGGAACCGTATATACTGCCAGCGGATGTACGCATCCAAAGCGTATCAATGGAAAATGTGTTGTTTGTGATGACCAGGAGCCGGTGGCTGCTATTGTAGATGCCAGCGGAAATGTAACAAATTATAACAGCCTGTCCGATGCATTCCATAATGCCAATGCAGACAATACTGTAAAATTATTAGTTGATTATAAGAACAGCAGTGAAACAATTGATTTATCCTCTGTATATAAGGCTGTAAATCTTGATTTAAATGGGAAGAGTTTAACATTAGATGCATTTAATATCATGAATCACTTAAGCGTTTCCAATGGAAAGCTTAACCTGAGAATGCTCAATGATGCAAATACTAGTCTTTCTGATAAATGTACATTAGAAAATGTGGAAGCGGATATCCATGAGATAAGTTGGACTGCAAATGGTGGTCTGGAATTAAAGAGCAGTAGACTTCATGTAGGTTCACAGGCATCCCCTTGCTCATTCTTTGTAGAAATGATTACAATAGCACCGGATGACGATTCTGTAATTACAGTAGAAAACATGATAAGTGGTCTGGCAAACTATAAAAATGTACCAGCAATGGAACAGGCATTGGACAAATTAATTCCTTTCGGATATTCAGTTTTTGTTGATACTGATATTACAGTACTGGATGAATCCGGAAATCGTGCCAAAAATCTGGTACTTCGTAATAAGAAGCTGGCAGAAGCGGACATTACTTTAAGCCCGGCTGCCTTTGTCTATGATGGCACAGGAAAAGAGCCGGCTGTAACCGTAACGTATGATGGAATGACGTTAACGGAAGGAAGGGATTTTACGGTTACTTATATTGACAATATTGAAGTGGGTGATACAGCTGCAGCAATTATCAGTGGTTCCCGCTTTTTAGGCAGTGTAACAAAATACTTCAGCATTACCAAAGCACATCGTGGAGCACCAACAGGACTTACCGCAGTAGCAGAAACCATTGATGGCAAAAATGATGGAAAGATTCGTGGTGTGAATGCGGAGATGGAATACAGTATTGATGGAACTACCTATACCGCAATTACAGAAAATGAATTGAACGGACTTACCGACGGAACTTATCTGGTACGTTATCAGGAAACACGCAATTATTATGCGTCTTCTGCAACACAGATTGTAGTAGAAAAAGGACTTCCTTCTTCCGACAGCTTAAACCCGTCAAACCCGGGCGGCGGAAATAATCTGGAAAATACACCAGGTGGAAGCACGCCAAATGGAAATACTAATGGAACTACACCAAATGGAAATACTAATGGAGCGTCATTAACCGCCGGAAGTAATGTTGTTACAACATTGCCGGGCACATCTTCGGTACAGACACCGGCAGCAACAAAGTCTGATAGCAGCACACAGGTTAAAACCGGAGATGACAATCAGATATTCCTGTATCTTCTTGTACTGATTGCTGCGGCAGGAGTGGCAGCGGGAGCATATGGCAGATTAAATGCAGGACGCCGTATGAAATAAGTGAAAAGGGATATATCGGAAATAGAAAAGTCATGAAATGAAAAATAAAAATGCTGTACTTTCAGAAATGGGAGTGCAGCATTTTTCTGTTGCAAAGAACATAAGGACGCGGTAAAATGTAGCGTAGTCAAAGAAGAGGAGATAGAAGATGCTGACACAGTTTTCAAGAACCGAACTATTGCTTGGAAAAGAAGCAATGGAAAAATTAAAGAATGCAAAGGTTGCAGTATTTGGAATTGGCGGAGTAGGTGGATATGTCTGCGAAGCACTGGTAAGAAGCGGAGTTGGAGCTTTTGATCTGATTGATGATGACAAGGTATGCCTGACGAATCTCAACCGTCAGATTATTGCAACCAGAAAGACCGTTGGAAAATATAAAACAGACGTCATGAAAGACCGTATTTTAGAGATTAATCCGGATGCCAGGGTAGAAGTGCATAAATGCTTTTTCTTGCCGGAAAATGCGGATGAATTTCCTTTTGAAGAGTATGATTATATCGTAGATGCAGTAGATACGGTAACAGCGAAGATTTCACTGGTTATGAAGGCACAGGAGATGAATGTGCCGATTATCAGCAGTATGGGAGCCGGAAATAAGTTAGATGCCAGTCAGTTCCGTGTGGCAGATATTTATAAGACAAAGGTATGCCCGCTGGCAAAAGTAATGCGCCGTGAGTTAAAGAAACGTGGCGTAAAGAAGCTTAAGGTGGTTTATTCCGAAGAGCAGCCAACCAGACCAGTTGAAGATATGGCAATCAGCTGTAGAACCAACTGTATCTGTCCGCCGGGAGCAGCCCATAAATGTACGGAGCGGCGTGATATTCCGGGCAGTGTGGCATTTGTGCCATCTGTCGCTGGACTGATTATCGCAGGTGAAGTAGTAAAGGATTTGGCAGCAAAATAAGAAACAGATAAAGAAAACCGGATGTGGAATCACATCCGGTTTTCCGTTTCTATTGATTTCCTTATCAGGAAAATTATTTCTGAGGGCCTGCAGAAACAAGAGCTTTACCAGCTTCGTTTCCTTCGTATTTAGCAAAGTTCTTGATGAATCTGTCAGCAAGATCTAATGCTTTTGTCTCCCATTCAGAAGCATCTGCATAAGTATCACGAGGATCTAAGATGCCTGAATCAACACCTGGAAGCTCTGTAGGAACTTCAAAGTTGAAGAATGGAATCTGTTTTGTAGGAGCGGTTAAGATAGCTCCGCTTAAGATAGCATCAATGATACCACGGGTATCTTTGATGGAGATACGTTTTCCGGTTCCGTTCCATCCTGTATTTACGAGGTAAGCCTTAGCTCCGCTCTTTTCCATTTTCTTAACAAGCTCTGCAGCGTATTTTGTAGGATGCAGCTCTAAGAAAGCCTGTCCGAAACATGCTGAGAAAGTAGGTGTAGGCTCTGTGATTCCACGCTCTGTACCAGCAAGTTTTGCTGTAAATCCAGACAGGAAGTAGTACTGAGTCTGCTCTGGAGTTAAGATAGATACTGGAGGCAGTACTCCGAATGCATCTGCGGAAAGGAAGATTACATTCTTAGCTGCTGGAGCAGAAGAAATCGGGCGGACAATGTTCTCAATGTGGTTGATTGGGTAAGATACACGGGTGTTCTCTGTTACGCTCTTATCAGCAAAATCGATTTTTCCGTTAGCATCTAATGTTACGTTCTCAAGAAGAGCGTCACGTCTAATCGCATTGTAGATATCCGGTTCGGAATCTTTGTCAAGGTCGATAACCTTAGCATAGCATCCACCCTCGAAGTTGAATACGCCGTTGTCATCCCAGCCATGCTCGTCATCACCGATTAAGAGACGCTTAGGATCGGTTGAAAGGGTTGTCTTACCTGTTCCGGAAAGTCCGAAGAAGATAGCGGTGTTTTCACCGTTCATATCTGTGTTAGCAGAGCAGTGCATGGAAGCGATGCCCTTTAATGGCAGATAGTAGTTCATCATAGAGAACATACCTTTTTTCATTTCTCCGCCGTACCATGTATTAACGATAACCTGCTCACGGCTTGTAATGTTGAACATTACTGCTGTCTCAGAGTTTAATCCTAATTCTTTGTAGTTTTCAACTTTTGCTTTAGAAGCATTGTAAACGATGAAGTCCGGCTCAAAGTTCTTTAATTCTTCTTCAGTAGGCTGGATGAACATATTTGTTACGAAATGTGCCTGCCAAGCTACTTCTACGATGAAACGGATAGCCATACGGGTATCTTTGTTAGCACCACAGAAAGCATCTACTACATAAAGTTTTTTGTTAGAAAGTTCTTTGATAGCGATGTCTTTTACAGCACTCCATGCTTCCTCAGATGCTGGATGGTTGTCGTTCTTGTATTCATCAGATGTCCACCATACAGTGTCTTTGGAGTTCTCGTCCATAACGATGAATTTGTCTTTAGGGGAACGACCTGTATAGATACCAGTCATAACATTGACTGCGCCAAGTTCACTTTCCTGACCTTTTTCATAGCCTTCCAGTTCTGGCTTGGTCTCTTCTGCGAATAATGTTTCGTAGGATGGGTTGTAGACAATTTCTGTTGTTCCAGTAATGCCATACTTGCTTAAATTGATTTCTGCCATTTTGTTTTTTACCTCTTTCCTTTAAATATAGTAATATGATAATCGCCCGCAAAAAGCAGGTTTTTATGATATCTTGACTGAGAAACTATAAATCCTAGTTACGTCATCATAACTATTATACATAAATAAGTCATAAAATCAATAAAAAAACTGCGAAATTTTTATAAAGTGAAGAAAGTTGAAAGATTTTCCCCCTAAAGAATTAGCCTCCTGCTTAAAAATGCTGCCATATAATTCGGCGGAAGTCCGTTGCGGCAGAACCACAGACAAGCTATAATACAAAGTAAGAGAAAAATATAATCTTACTTTGTAGGATAATCCTGTATAGAAAAGGAGCACATGGGCTATGAAGATATTTCACTTATCCGACCTTCACATCGGATTGAAATTAATGAATCATGATTTAAGGGAAGACCAGGAATATATCCTGCATCAGATTGCAGAGCGGGCCGGAGAAGAAAAACCGGATGCCATTTTGATTGCAGGAGATATTTATGATAAAGCAGTGCCGGCGGCAGAGGCAGTAGAGGTATTCGATCATTTTATCAATGAACTGACGGAGATGGTGCCGGAGGCTGTCCTTATGATGATTAGCGGAAACCATGACAGCGCACCAAGAGTGAACTGTTTCCGAAGCATTTTATCAAGACAGCATCTATATATGATAGGAAAGCCGCCTGAGACGAAAGAGGAATACATTGAGAAAGTGACATTGACGGATAAGTATGGAAAAGTGAATTTTTATCTTCTGCCCTTTGTGAAGCCGTCTATGGTAAAACAGATTGTGGGAACGGATGAAAATGATAACAATCTTTCTTATGATGCAACTTTGCATAAGCTTCTGGAAAGAGAAAATGTAAATGAAGCAGAGCGGAATGTGCTGGTGAGCCACCAGTTCTACTTGCCGGCAGGAAAAGCGGCGGAGGATGTCGAGCGGATGGATTCCGAAATCCGCACCGTGGGAAATATTGATGAAGTGTCTGCGGATGTGTTGGAGCGGTTTGACTATGCGGCATTGGGACATATTCATAAGCCTATGACCGTGGGAAAAGAGTGTTATCGTTACTGTGGAACACCTCTTGCCTGCTCCGTCAGTGAAGCGGGACAGAAAAAAGGCATTATTATGGTGGAACTGGAAGAAAAGGGCAAGCTTTCCACCGGAGTAATTCCGTTAAAACCACTGCGTCAGGTGCGTATTGTGGAAGGGGAATTAGAAGAAGTATTAAAGCAGCCATCCGATAATTTTGTAACTGTGATTCTTACCGATAAGGTGGATGTCAATGTCTTTGACATGCAGGACCGGCTGCGTCATGCATTTCCCAATTTGCTGGAAATCCGAAGAGAAACGCTGCACAAAGCCAATTATGAAATGGAAAAATTCCGGCATGAGGCAGAGCTTGATGCCTTTTCGCTATGCTGTGAGTTTATTGGAGAGATGAACGAGGAAGAGAGAGAAATTCTTAAGGAAGTCATCAATAAAGTAGAGGAGGAGGCTGAGTTATGAGACCATTAACTTTGGAAATGCAGGCATTTGGTTCTTATGGAGACCGGACGAAAATTGATTTTCGAAAACCATCCCAGAATTTATTCCTGATTACCGGGGATACCGGTTCCGGCAAGTCCACTATTTTTGATGCCATAGCCTTTGCGTTATATGGAGAAGCCAGTTCCACAGCTAATAAGAAAAGTGGAACAGAGCTGCAGAGTCAGTTTGCCACAGCAGGCGCAGAGCCTTATGTGGAATTGAAATTCTGTGAAGGAACAGAAGAAAGCGGCGTCTATACAGTGCGCCGTGTGCCAAGACATGTCCGCCCATTGAAGCGGGGAAGCGGTGAAAAAGAAGAAAGCGAATCCGTTACCTTAATCATGCCGGATGAAATCGTTTATTCGCAAAAGGAAACGAATCAGAAAATCATTGATATTGTCGGGCTGACCAAGGGGCAGTTTATGCAGGTGGCAATGATTGCTCAGGGAGAATTTATGGAACTGCTCCGGGCAAAATCAGATGAGAAAAAAGTGATTTTCCGAAAATTATTCCACACAGAAAAATATGAAAAGATTGCCAATGAATTAGGGGACCGGAAAAGAAAATTAGATGCAGAGATTGCCACAATCCGTACGAAGTTTCATGCCAAAGCTGAGAATGCGGACATACCGGAAGCCTTTGAAGAAGCCGAAGCCCTGTTGGCATTGAAAAAGAAGATGCAGCAGGCGGATGCAAAAGCACCGGAGATGGAACGATTTTTAGAATTGATGCAGCAATTGTGCCAGTATCTTAAGGAAGAGGGAAAGAAGAAAAAGAAGGAGGCAAAAGAAGCGGAAAAACTGCGGGAGCATTGCAGGAGTGCGTTGCAGGAAGCGGAAAATCTGCAAAAATCCTTTACCCAGATGGAAGAAGCACAGCGGGAGTTAGCACGCCTTTTTGAAGCGGAAGAGGAGATAAAAGAGACTGCCCGGTTAGAGCAGATGATAAAGCTTGCCTATGATGCAAAGCAGCTCTATCAGCAGTATGAAGAAGCGGTAAAGAGGCTGGAGAATTTAAAGGCAGAACAGCAGAAATTAGAAGAAAAGCTGCCGGAGATAAAGAAAGCTTTAAAAGAGGCAGAAAAGGAAAGAAACTTAGCAGAGGCGGAAAAGGAAACACAGCAGAAGAATTACAGTATTATAGAAGAAAAAGTAAATCGCACGAAAGCGGCATTGAAAGAAATAAGAAAAGCCGCACAGGAAGTAGAGCAGAGTAAAGATGCTTTGCAACAGGCGGAAGAGACGGAAAAAGAGACAAAAGAAAAAAGCACTGTCTTAGAGCAGAATATTGTGCAGTGGAAGAAAGAAGCAGAAGCCTTCGAAGGAATGGAAGTAAGGCAGTTACAGATTACCGGAAAGAAAAAAGCTCTTGCAGAAATCGAAGATGCCGTAGCAGAGATTACAGAATCAAAGCAGCTTCTTGGTAAAGAAAAGAAACAGGAGGAACATGCAAAAGAGATTTATCGGGAAGCATCCGGACAGTATCAGGAAAAGCAGCAGGAATACGAAGCATATCGTAAGCGGTTTTTTGATGCCCAGGCAGGTATTTTAGCAAAGGAATTAAAAGAGGGAGAGCCATGCCCGGTCTGCGGTTCCATGGAACATCCAAAGCCATGCATTGTGGTAGAAATGCAGGAAGAATTAAGCCGGGAAATGTTAGAAACTTTAGAAGAAACGGTTGCAAAGTTACAGCAGAAGCAGGAAGCGGCATCTACAGAAGCCGGTGCATGTCACGTAAGAAGAGAGAACCGGGAGAAAGAGTTGGCAGAAAGAAAGGAAAAGTGCCGGAATAAAATAGAAGACTTTGGAAAGGAAGCAAACCCGGCAGCCGATAATGAAATAGAACCGTGGCTTGTCGCGCAAAAGAAAAAGCTTGCAAAAGAAGAAGAAACACTTTCTCAGGAGATAAAAAAGAAGAAGGAATTGTCTCATAAATTAGAAGAGGCAGAAGCAAAAAAGATTGCACTTCAAAAAGAAGAGACAGAAGCAACAGAAAAGAAGCTATTGGCAAAAGAGCAGTTTGACCGTTGTCAGGCAGCTTACACAGAGCGGAACCGCACCCTTGACTATACATCTGAAAAAGAAGCGGATGAAGTCTTGGCAGAAGCACAGCAGAAGAGGGCTTCTGCAGAAAGTGCATATGCAAGGGCTGATAAAGAAAAGAGCCGCTTAGAGGAAGAGAAAACCGGTACACAGACAGGCATTGTCCGTTGTGAAAGAGAACTTCCGGAACGGAAAAAGGAAGCAGAAGCCAAGCAGCAAAAATATGATTTATATATAGAAGAAAAAGATATTTCCAAACTGGAATGGCAGACGCTGGTGGAGCAGTATTCGATGGATGCCATGGAGGAGATGCGGCAGAAAAGGGAAGATTATCAGAATCAGAAGACGATGTATCAGAGCCGCTATGAGACAGCGAAAGAAACTGTAGGAGAGAAAGGAAAACCGAATATAGAGAAGCTTTCAGAGGAACTTAAGGCAGCAGAGGAGCAGAGTAAGCTTGCAGGCAGGGCAGCCAATGAGTGGGAGATTTCTAATCAGAAGGATACGGAAATCTTAGAAGCGGTAGAGGAAATATGGAGCGGGCGGCAGCAGGTATTAGAGCAGCATAACCGCATAACACGGCTTTATACCGTCATTTCCGGAAATGTGTCCGGCAGCCGTATGGATTTGGAGACCTTTGTGCAACGTTATTATCTGGAGCGGATTCTTTATGCAGCAAACCGCCGTTTTGAAGAAATGTCAGCAGGACAGTTTGAACTTAGAATGTTTGATGAGAAGAAGGCTGCAATCGGAAAGAACAAGGGACTTGACCTTATGGTATATTCCAATGTAACTGGAAAAGAGCGGGAAGTCCGTACGCTTTCCGGCGGAGAATCCTTTATGGCGGCGTTATCCATGGCACTGGGCATGGCAGATGAGATTCAGGAAAATTCTGCTGCCATACATCTTGATATGATGTTTATTGATGAAGGATTTGGTTCCCTGGATGAGCATGCAAGAGAGCAGGCAGTCCGGGTATTAAAAGAGATGGCAGGCGGCTCAAAGCTTATTGGAATCATTTCCCATGTAACAGAATTAAAGCAGGAAATGGAAGACCAGCTTCTTATCACAAAAGATGAAGAAGGAAGCCATGTCCGCTGGCAGTTAAGCTAGCGGATAGGCTCCCTGTTCTAACATTTCCGCCACCATGGCAGCCATAGCGGAAGGATGTTCCTTCATTCCGTTTTGCAGCCATTTTAAGAAAACATTATAGAGCGCACCGGAATAGAAGTAGACTTTATACCGGTGAATATCATTATAAGGCATGTCACCCATATGATTTTCTAATTCCTGATCAAAAAGGTCTAAGTAAATGTATGCAAGACCTGCCTTATATACACTTAAAATAAATTTTTTGTAAGTCTTAAAATACCGGAAAATCAGTAAAATTGCCTCATAGCTGAAAAAGTCATTTTCAAGCTGTTCTGCCCGCTTCCGGTATTCTTCCATAATATCGTCCGTAATTTTAATCAACACTTCTTCCTTGGAATGAAAATTCCGGTAATAGGAAGCTCTTGCTACTCCGGCAGTGGTAATAATATCGGTTACGGATATATCGGAAAATGCTTTGGTGTCCATGAGTTTGGTCAGAGCACGGGCAATCTTTAATTTTACCTGGCGGTTTGCTTCGTATCGTTTGTCTGTTTCTTTCATTTGAATGCTCCTGTTCGTATGTGCTATGGATGTGTGCTGGTGGGTGGGACAGTCGCTTTATATTTGTTATTACGATTTGTATTTGATACATACATTGCTTCTAACGTCAAAGAGCGGTTTTTCTTGCACTGCATTTTTCTTTTGCCGATAAAGCCTGTCTTTCCAATGTTTGACAGTATGCCGGACTCTGTTCGCCTGAATGCGGATACGATATATGCAGTCTGTTAGAGACGCTTAGAATTCCGGCAGCAACCGGCAACGCTGGCACAGGGATGTGCCAGCGAGGCACATCTTAAGCATGGATGCGAATATGTGCCGGTTGCCGGAAGATACAGAATTTTTAACGGAATTCTTAGCGTCTCTTTCAGACGGAATGTGGTATCCGCAACAGACGGACAGAGCCGGCATCCGGTCAAAGCAACGGAAAGGACAGCCTGACAGCAAGAAAAATACAGTGCTAAGAAAAATAACGCTCTTTGGCGTAATGAACCAATGCACATATCAAATGCAAATCGTAAGAAACGAATATCATATTCTGTCCACCCGCCGGCACCACATCCGTATCATGATACAAAATGATATAAAATGTCTCACATCAAACCGTTGAAAAAAGGAAAAACTATGCTACAATGCTACTTATGCAGCCACAACAATGTGATATAAATTATCTCACATATAGTGTGGCATAGATACAGACAACAGTCAAGAGATGGAGACGAAAATGAAGATAATTACAGATACAGGATCTGATATATTAGAAATCGAAGCAAAGGCAATGGGCGTGGATCTGGTGCCGATTTCGGCAAACTTTGCAGATGTTATATTCGACCGGAATACAGAAGAGAATTTCAAAGCATTTTATGAGAAACTGCGCAGCGAGGAACAACTTCCGGTATCCAGCCAGCCATCACCGGCAGCATTTTTAGAAAAGTATGAAGCGGCAGAAGAAGCAGGCGAAGAAGTGCTGGTGATACTCATTTCCTCAAAGCTTTCGGGAACTTATAATGGGGCAGTGCTGGCGAAGGAAATGTGCGGATATGAAAAGATATATATCGTGGATTCCCTGCAGGCATCCTTATCCTTGCGGCTTCTGGTGGAGTATGCCGTGAAGTTAAAAGAAGAAGGCAAAAGTGCAGAAGAGATTGCAGGAATCTTGGAAGAAGTAAAGAACCGCACCTATCTTACCGGTGTTCCGTCCACATTATTATATTTGAAAAAGGGCGGACGTATTTCTCCGGTAGTTGCAGCAGTGGGAAATGTAATGGGAATCAAGCCGGTACTGCTGCTCCGGAATGGAGAGATTGAAGGATATTCCAAAGCCCGCGGCATGAAAGCAGCCAAAAGCGGAATGCAGGCTTTCTTAAAAAAAGGAGAAGTGGATAGCTGCATGCCGGTAGAATTTGCTCACAGCAATAACCCGGAAATGGGAGAGGAATTCCGGAAAGAAACCATGGAAGCATTTTCACTGACAGAAAGCAGCTTACATGAAGTTGGAATGGCAATCGGAACCCATATCGGACCGGATGCACTTCTGATGGCATTTATTTTAAAAGAAAGCATGAAATAAGAATTTTCAGATTTAAGGATTCTTTAATAATTGATTCGTTATAGTAGAACCAGCAAAGGAAATAAAACTTTGCCGGTTCTTTTTTTCTTTACAGGAAATTGCCTGCAAAGTAAAAAACGCTCCGCGAGGATGCGCACTGCGGCGTATAAGGTAGATGTCGCAAGCGACCGCCGCAGGCGAGGGAATGTGCCAAGGCAAATTATTTGTTACAAGTAGCGAGAAAATCGCAAAGCGTGTTTCGCGTAGTTGAGGTATACTAAGAGGATAGAAAGGAGCAGAAGATGTTTTGGGATATCTTACGCAAAGACTTAAAGCGAAAGAAAACAATTAATATTGTAATTTTGCTGTTTATTATTTTAGCTGCCATGTTTGTGGCAAGCGGGCTGAACAATGTACTGACGGTAGTAAATGGAACCGATTATTATCTTAATCAGGCAGACATTGGAGATTATGTAGTACTGACCCAGCAGGGGGATGGCGGTGTGCCGGAACTTTTGGATACCTGTCAGTATGTAAAAGACTACCGCATGGATCATATTATGTATGCAGCCAAGGGGAATATCAGGGCAGAGGGAAAAGAACTTGATATGGCAAACAAGGCAATGATCATAGAATCCATTTCCGAAAGTGAGATACATTTTTTCACAAAGGATAATAAGGAGCTTACAAAAGTGCCTGAGGGTGAGGTTTATGTTACAGGAAATTTCTTAGATGCAAATGATTTAAAAGAGGGAGATAAACTTACGATTACTCATGGCAAAAACAGTGTGGAGCTTACGATTGCCGGAAAAGCAAAAGATGCGCTGCTGGGTTCTGAATTTATGGGAAATAAAAGATTTATTTTAAATGAAGCGGATTATCAGAAATTTGCATCGGATGAAAGTCTTGCAGAATACCGGGGCGAGATCATTTATATTGACACAGACAATTCATCGGAAATAGCTTCTTTATTAAGCAATGCATCCGACATCCGATTCAACCGGGGACGGGACATTTTTAAATTGTGTTATGTCATGGATATGATTGTGGCATTTGTGGTACTGGTTTTAAGTGTATGCCTGATGATTGTATCCTTTGCAGTGTTGAAATTTACGATTACTTTTACGGTGACAGAAGAATACCGGGAAATCGGTGTCATGAAAGCCATCGGAATTACGGACTTTAAGATACGAAGCCTTTATCTTGTAAAATATCTGATGCTGGCTGTTGTGGGAGCAGCAATTGGATTCCTGGCAAGCATCCCATTTGGCAATATGCTTCTGCAGTCTGTGACAGAAAATATGATGTTGGGAAACAGTCATGCCATTACGGTAAATTTCATAGGAGCAGTCATTGTTATTGCAGTTACTATCTGGTTTGCATACCGGTGTACCGGAAAAGTAAAGAAGCTGACACCGGTGGATGCCATCCGAAACGGTCAGTCCGGAGAACGCTTTAAAAAGAAATCCATTTACCGGCTGGGAAAAAGCCATTTTAACAGTACCTGGTATCTGGCAGTCAATGATATTTTAAGCAGTCCAAGACGGTTCCTTACGATTATATTGTCTTTTTTCCTCTGTTCCGTTTTTATGCTGGGAGTGGTTATTACAACAGATACCATGAAAAGTAAGAATCTGATTACAACATTTGGAAAAGAAAGTGATGTCTATGTATTAGATGTATCACAGACAATGGAGAATATGGCAGGAAAGACCCGGGCTGATTTGGCAAAAGAATTAGATGACCTGGCAGAAGAACTTACGGAAGAAGGCATGCCATCGGAAATGTCTGTTGAGATACAGTATACTATAAAGATAAACTTTCACAGCTTCATATAGGGTTTAACATGGGGGAGTATCAGAATTTTCTGGTGAAGGCAGATACAGAACGTTTGCTGGAAGTATTGCAGAATATCATAGAAAATGCTATAAAATATGGTAGTGGCAAAAAAATTGGTATATCAATTTCAAAAGAAGAAGACTGTGTGCTGATTACCGTGGAAAATACAGGAGAAGTTCTTCCAGCAGAAGAACTTCCGCATCTTTTTGACAGCTTCTATCGTGGCTCCAATGCAGGAAGCCAGGAAGGAAGCGGACTGGGGCTTTATATATGCAGAAAGCTGATGCATAAAATGAACGGGGATTTTTTTCTGAAACAGGAGGAAAATCTTTTTTCGGTAACTGTGGTAGTGGGTATGGCAAATTAGTCAATGAAAAAGGCAGGAAGAAAATGTAATATGATAAAAGCTGTTTTATTTGATATGGACGGAACACTCATTGATACAGAGAAATACTATAGAATCTGCTGGCCTAAGGCAATGGCGCATTTTGGCTATGAAATGAGTGATGAGCAGGCATTGTCCATGCGTTCCTTAGGACAACCCTTTGCACCGGCGCATTTAAAGGAAATGTTTGCTGATGAGAATCTTGACTATCCGGCTATCCGGGCTTACCGGAAGGAATTGATGGAGGAATATCTTGTAAAGAACGGTATTGAGATAAAAAGAGGAGCTATTGAGTTATTGAATTTCTTAAAAGAAAAGAAAATCCGGCGGGCAGTTGCAACGGCAACCGACATGGAACGGACAGAAAGATATTTAAAGCAGATAGGACTATATCCGTACTTTGATGAAATCATCAGTGCAACCATGGTAGAACACGGAAAGCCGGCACCGGATATCTATACTTTTGCATGTGCACAACTTGGACTTGCTCCGGAAGAATGCCTTGCGGTGGAGGATTCGCCCAATGGGGTTATGAGTGCTTGTCAGGCAGGCTGTCAGGTGGCAATGGTTCCGGATCAGACACAGCCGGATGATGAATTAAAAAAGAAACTTACGATATGTGCAAATACACTGGATAAATTGAAAATTTTATTTTCATAAAATGGGAGAGGTAAGATGAATTTTTTATTTGATACTTCAATTGATGTGAACCGCAGACAGTTTTATGTGCTGGCAATGGGAAGCTGTATCGGAAATCTGGCAGGATTTATTGGAAATGCATTGATTTTCGGATGGAACGGAACAACGATTTTCTGTGGAATCTGTATGTTACTTATGGCCGCAGGAAGTTTCATTGGAATTAAAAAAGGTCAGATACGTTATGCGTCTTATTTGATGATAGCAGTATTAAGCCTTGTGGAATTTCCGGCACTGTATTATATATATCAGACGGGAACGATTGTATACATGGTACTTGCGATGGTAGCAATTGCGATTTTTATTCCAACCGGAAATGCAATCCGGTTTGCCGGCATAGTAATTGTAGCCGATGTGGCAGCAGTTATTTTAGCCTATATGAGACCGCTGGAAAGTGAAAAATTGTCAAAAGAAGTCGTGCTGCAGAGCACACTTTGTTCCCTGCTTATCGTTTTACTTTGTGTCTTTTTGATTTCTATCCTGCTTCAGATGCAGAGACAGAGGCAGGAAGAAGAAGTAAAGAAGTTGAATGAACAGTTGAAAGATGCCGCAGATAAAGATGCACTGACCGGACTCTATAATCGTCGTTATTTAAATCAGTATCTGGGAGAACTTATTCTGGATGAGAAGGAAGAATTTGATGCGGTACTGATTGATCTTGACTTCTTTAAACATGTGAATGACACTTACGGACATGGGTTTGGAGACATTGTTCTGGTGGAATTTGCAAGACTTTTAACAAAGCATGTAAAGAATAAAGGGATTGCAGTACGCTTTGGCGGAGAAGAATTTATGCTGGTTTTAAAGGGCATGAACACGGATGAAATCGGTAAAATGCTAGAGCATATAAGACGGGAATATAAGGAATTTACAAAGCATGAAAAGAATATCGAATGCTCTTTCAGCAGTGGTGTACAGCATTATACAGAAGGAATTGCTGTTACGATATTATACCGCTTAGCGGATGAGAAACTCTATGCGGCAAAGGAGCGGGGAAGAAACCAGGATGTCTTTGATTTAGAATCATAGAAAGATAAAAAAGGGGCGAGAAATGAAAAGGAACATCAGGAGGATTCGTTTATGAAAGGGAAAAAGTTTTTAGCAATGATATTAAGTGCAGCGTTGGGAATGTCAACGTTTGCGGCTTGTGGAAGAAGAGTCGTGGAGCCGGAGAAAAAGACCACAGAAAAAGAGGCTGAGACTGAGACGGAAGAAACGGAAAACTCAGAAGAGGTGACAGAGGAGACAGAAACGGAAAATGTGGATGAAGATGACATTTTTGCACAGCTTGCAGGAGAAAGCTTTATGTTTACCAGCGGAGCCGGTGCATGGGATTCTACATTGATTTTATCCGAGGATGGCTCTTTTGTGGGAAATTATCATGATGCAGATGCGGGAGATAGCGGGGATGGATATCCAAATGGAACCCTTTACTATTGTGATTTCTATGGAAAATTCACCCAGCCGGAAAAGATAAATGATTATACCTATGAGATGCAGTTGGAGAATATTGCAACGAAGGAAACAGAAGGCGACACGGAAATTAAAGGCGGCGTGAAATATATTTACACGGGACCGGCTGGTTTGGAAGAGGTTTATGATTTATATATTTATCTGCCAGGTGCACCGTTAGATGAATTGCCGGAAAGATTCCTGGACTGGGCATCCATTGGTCTTACCGATGAGGATACGACGCTTCCATTCTATGCAATTTTTAATACGCTGACCTTTGATACCTTTTTAGGACCGAGTGGAGATGAGGTTACGGTAAATGATAAAACCACAACTTCCGATGTATCCATAGAGAGTGAATTGCAGAAAATCGAGGAGAAAGCAGCAGCCATGCAGGAAGACCTTTCCAGTGGAGAACTGACACAGCAGGAAATGAATACCCTGTCTCTGCAGTTGTATCAGTTGTGGGATAATGAGCTGAATTCTATCTGGAGCCGTTTAAAAGAGACTTTGGATGAGGACACTATGACGACTCTTACCCAGGAAGAGCGTGACTGGATTAAGACAAAAGACAGTGCAGTAGAGGAAGCCGGCAAAGATGCCGAGGGCGGAAGCCTGCAGCCATTATTGGAAAATGATAAGGCGGCAGAATTAACAAGAAACAGGGTATATGAACTGGCAGAGTATTTGAAATAAAAAGATATTTTAGCGAGGAAAAATGGTTACATTAAATGATTACTTATACTCCGGAGCAACGGTGTTCCGGATATTGAAAAAGTATACGCAGGACCTCCGGGCATCCGCAAAAGTATCAAAAAATGAAGTGGATCTGGTGCACTGCAATTTCCTGATTCAGATTATGGAGCTGTTAGAGCACAATGATTTCCTGACAGCGCAGTCCCAGAAAATACGTGAGTTCTACAAATATATGGCAATGGAATATCCTTATCTTTCCTTTACTTTTAAAGGAAGAATCAAGTCACTGATTCGTGCGGAGGGTAAATTCAACGGCTATATTGTAGAATACATTTATGATTATTATAAAAAGCATAAAAGCTATCCGGACATTGCAGAATTAAAAGAAAAGCTGAACTGCTTCCGTGATCTGATTGCATACCGGATTGTGATTTCCATGCCACGGTGTCATTTGAAAAATCATGAGAACCGCGAAGAAGAGGAATTAAAGCACCTTTATCAGATTGCAAATGTGCTGCCACAGTTTTTAGAGGAGCGTGGATTTACGGCAGAGCTGACAGGCGGTGTCTTAAGAAGCAGTTCCCTGCTTTTGGATGATGCTGTAAAACCATATTACCGGGATTATATCACCAGCGAAAAGGAGGACGATTACAAATCCTTACATATTACTTTTTATGATAACAGTGCGAGATGTTATGTGGAAATGCAGCTTCGCACAAAGCAGATGGACGATATTGCAGAAATCGGTTCTGCCAATCATATTAATTATGAGAAAAAGCAGGAAGCATCCAGAGCACGCCGGGATACCATCCCGGAGGGAGAATGCATTTATTTTGATGAAGCTTATGAACGGTGCAGGCGTTTGCAGGAACTGGAGCTTTCCGGTGTGGATGTCGACATGTTTACAGCAGTAAGCAACAGCCTGATGAATGACGGCTGCGGCTTATACCGGGGAAGATTGATTCTTCCCTATGAGCATTTGTCGAGATTTCAGAATGATTTGATTGATTAGAAATAGAACAGAATGGAAGCGTATGAAACGGAGAAGGCAGCTATGGGTGAAAATATGGAAAAGGAACAATGGATGAAAGAGAGTCTCCAGATGCAGAAGGCAAGCTGGATTCAGGATGAAATCACAAAGCGCAGAGAGCGGGAAGATGAGTTGCTGCAGCAGATTTTTATGGAACAGAAAATGTTGCAGGAACTGGACGAAGACATGGATGAAAATATGGCACATGCCAGAGAAGGCCGCAAATACCGGGAGGACATGAAGGAGCGGGTCAATGACCGGGTATATGAAATTCATGACCTGAGTGCAGATAAGCGCGAGGGAATGCGGGAATACAAATATGCATACCGCAGAGGCTACGCCCTTGCCATGTTTTTCTTTTCACTGGCATTGTGCGTCTTTGTAGGCTTTTTACATGGAATCACATCACAAATCTGTCTGATGCTGATGTTCTTTACCGGCGTGCAGGCTGCCATTTTTGTACATCAGAAGCAGTGCTTCTTTCTCTGGAGACTCATCTGCGACATTTTCTCAGCAGTAGTTTTCCCGGTGATGCTGGTTCTCTTTATCGGTTATGAATTAAAGTACGGCTTCTATGATTTTCTACTTCCAATCTGCCTTAGTGTAGGACTGGTGCTGCTGGCACTTACCACAGCATCCTATTTCCTCTACGATCCATACCGCAGTGCCCGCCGCAGAGTCGGTGATGCCAAGAGCATGATCCGTTCTATCGAGCGTTCCGCCAAAAAGCAGGTCAAGAAGAGCCAGAAGCAGCAGGCGAAAGACGAACTTCGCCAGAACCGCCTGCAGCAGAAGGAGCAGGATAAAGCCGAGAAGCTTCGCATCAAAGAAGAGCAGCGCCAGGAAAAAGAGCTTAAGAAAGCCGCGCAGCGCGAAGAACAGCAAAAACTCCGTGACGCAAAGAAGCAGGAAGCCTTAGAGAACCGCGAAGAGAAGAAGCTTGCCCTCATGGACGCTGTGGCAGCCAAGAAAGAGCAGTTCCGGGAGAAGTTCCGGAAGGATGAGGGAGTGGAAGAAACGGAAGAAGAGGAGAAGGAGAAAGAGGAAGAGGGCGTTTTTGCTTCGGATGAAGGCACGGAAGATGCAGAAAATGCAGAGCAGGGCGAGGCTGTAGTTGTGGAAGATGCGGTGCAGGAAGAAGATGGAGGGTTAGAGTAGATTGAAAATATGGCAGATTTTCAAGATCCGTCTATTAATTTTCTACAGTAAATTTACACTACCAAACAATACAAATGTATTGAAATAGATATGATTTAGCATTATAATGAAGAAAATAGATGGAAGAGAGGTGCTGAACATGGCTAGTACAATTCAGGTTAGAGTAGAAGATGAGTTAAAGAGTAAATCAGATGCACTATTTAAAGATTTGGGCACAGATACAACAACAGCAATTAGAATGTTTTTAACACAGGCTGTTGCGGCAAATGGATTTCCTTTTGAAATAAAAAGACAGGTAGAATCAAATCCATATGCACCGATGACTGAGAACGAGATGCTTGCAAAATTGAAAAAGTCCAGAGAACAGGGAATGTTCAGGGAAGCAGATTGTGTGATTTCTGATATGAGGTCAAAGTATGGATTATAAGGTTGTTTTGATGAAGGATGCGGAGGAGGATCTTGATAGATTCATCACATATCTTTTGCTTGAAAAGAAAAGTGAGCAGGCTGCAAGAAATTTATTAAATGATTTTGAAGCAACAAAAATAAGTCTGTCAAATGTTGCAGGAAGCCTGAAACTTTGTGATAATCTCAAACTAAGAGAATTAGGATATCGAAGAATCAATTTTTTATCGCATCGATATTTTATGCTTTATCGTATTGAAAACGATACTGTTTATGTGGACAATATTTTTCATGAATTGCAAGACTATGAAAATAAAATGAATTAAATGTTTGAATACAAAATCTTACCCATGGGGTCGTCTCTTAATTTTGAATATGAGTTAGGAGATAGCCTGGATGGGTGGGATTTTTCTATGAGGAAAGTTTTCTGTAAGAGTGATATATGTTGCAGAGAATCAGATATGCGATACATCATAGAAACTACAAAGACGGATGCCGGAACTAGAGTATTGCCAATCACAGAGGATGTGGCACAGATGTTTCAGGCAATTATCGAGGACAGAAATGCACCGAAAGTGGAGAAAACCCATAGATGGATATAGCGGATTCCTGTTTTACGATGATAATGGAAGGCCACTTGTTGCGATGCATTGGCAACACCGCTTTAATCATATGGTCGGCAGATACAATGACATTTACCGAGTACAGATGCCGAACATTACACCTCATGTATGCCGACACACCTATTGCTCGAATATGGCGAAATCGGGAATGAATCCTAAGACGCTACAGTACCTCATGGGGCATTCGGATATCGGATATATCGGTCATAATGAATTGGTACACACATATCGGATTCGATGACGCGGAGGAAGAATTGAAACGAATGGAAGAGTTTAGGAAGGCACAGGCGGAGGTTGAGCAGAAGAAAGAGAAACCGATGTTGCAGAAGATGTTTAAGGTAGTTTAATTTAGAAAAAAGCTGACGCTCTAACTTTAGTTGGAGCGTTTTTTCTATAGAAAAAGGTGAATTGAGAATGTATAATAATATAGAATAAGGTTGCATAAAGGTGGTATTCTGATATGAAAAAAAACAATGTGATAGATGAATCAAAAAAGGAATTACTTCGAGAGGTTCTTAATTATAGTGATGAGTTCCTTTTTGAAGAATTGACTCCTAGAACATTGAAAAAGATGCACAATTTCCTTGTGGAACATAAATGTGCTGAAACATTTAAGGAGATTAAGAGTAAGAATCAAATTAATATAAAAGGTTGTGGTCCTAATGGCTTAGAGCGTTTGATAGGAAAGGAAATCAGAGAACAATATGGTTTAGACATTTTAGAAGCAAGTGAAAAATTTACTACTTTTTACCCGATTTTTAGTGAAGGGGTTATAAAGTATGAAAGTGTTAATGGATTACATTATACTCATTTTAAGGTTTCCGGTCAGACTGAAAAGACATTTGGAATGGAAATAAAGGAATATAAGTTGTACCATAATGTGTTTTATCTAACATATTCTATTAGAATAAAGGAAATGAGCAAGTGATGTGACCCCAAAAAGTTAGACTTTTAAGCGTAGCAGTTTTATTGGCTGCTACGCTGTTTTTATGCAGCCAAGAGGCTAAGCCTGTATTGCACAGGACTCATCCATCCTAGTTTTTCTTTTATTCGTTGTTCGTTATAATACTTTATATATCGTTCTATTTCCGATTTCAATTCTTCATAGCTATAATAAACTACACCATAATAGATTTCTTGTTTTAATAGTCCGAAGAAATTTTCCATCACTGAATTATCGTGACAATTTCCCTTTCTAGACATACTCTGAAATATTCGTTCTCCTTTAAGGCGATATGAGTATGCTTTCATTTGATATGCCCATCCTTGATCCGAATGGAAGGTTCTTCGATAGGGACAATCAGATGTTACTTCTATTGCTTTTTCTAGAGCATCCATTACATTCTTGGTAGACGGGCGTTTATCAATACCAAAGCTTAGTATCTCTCCATTACACATATCCATAAATGTATCCAGATAAAGTTTGTGCATAGTCATATGTCCTTTAACATCAACTTCATAGTATTTAAACTCTGTTGTATCTGTGGTGATTTTCTGATGAGGTATATGTGTGTTAAAGCGTCTGCGAATTCTATTAGGCGCAACAGTTCCAACTTTTCCTTTGTATGAACTATATTTCCTACTCCTGCGTGTAAATGAGGTTACCTGTAATCCGAGTTTTTGCATGATTCGCTGAACTTTCTTTTTATTGATAACATATCCCTGATTGCGAAGTTCTCCTAGCATACGACGATATCCGTAATCCTTGTGAAGTTTTCTAATTTCAAGGAATTTTTCTTCGATTTCCTTATCAGGATTTTCTCTATCAAATCTTTTTTGCCAATACATATATGTTGCTTTAGGCATTCCTGTATATGAGAGAAGATATTTTAGTTTGAACTGTCTTCGGAGGCTGCTGATGATTCGCGCCGTTCTCTCATTTTTGCTTCGTCCTCTAAACGCAGTCTCCTCAGTTCTTTTAAAAAGGCATTCTCTATCCTTAACTTAAGAAGTTCATCCTCTAGTTCCTTTACATGTTCTACACTTGTATCAACAGGAGATTCTACAAGTGGTTTGTTTTGTGTATTGTTATCTGGTTTATCCAATATTTTCTTTCGACCTTTCTTACGTGGCCTCAACGCATCAGGTCCAGCTGCTCGAAAGCGATTAACCCAATCAACTATCATAGACGGGTTAGTAATTCCTTCTTGCAGAGCTAAATCTTGATATGAGATTTCACTTGATAAATATAACTCTACAACAAAAAGTTTCTTTTCGAAAGAATATTTTACTTGTTGACGTGAACGTTTTAACCCATCATCTCCAAAAGACTTATAATTATCCACCCATAACTTAACTTTACTATGAGAAGGAACGCCGTATTGCTCGGCGAGATATTTATAACCGCCTTCTCCATTCAGATAAGCATTTACAACTTTCTTTTTAAATTCATAACTATATTTAGACATAAAAATACCGACCTCCAATCGTTAGATTTTTTGGTCTAACTTTTAGGGGTCGGTACAAAGCATATTCCTTTTTATTTGTCGGAAACAGTAGGAGAAGACATAAGGCATCTTTTATTTAGCGGACCACTTAGTGAAGAAGTTGACAAGGAATTTTCTGAATTAGAGAAACTAATGATAAGGCATACAATAAATAACGAACAAAATTATGAGGAAGAAATGACAATTATATTATATAACACAATTGCTAATTTTCGTGCAGTAAATTTTTTGTGGGAAAAATATAATCATGATTTGCTATTGCACAGTATTTCTTCGGATTGGTTTTATGATAATGATTTTTTCAAAATCAATAACTGGAGATATGAGATACAAGGGATAAATGATTTAGATGAACTGTATCAAAAAAGACTTGAAGATTATTGTGATTATATTTTAAATTCGAAAGATGATATGATGGTGCTTAGGAAGAATACAATTGATAGTGTTATCAATGGGATTGTTAGAAAGGCAAATATTACTAAATTATATGCGGCAACGGGATTTGTATTTAGTAGTGGTTTAAGGTTATTGCAGGAATCATTAAATATAATTAATGACAGAAATGGAAAATGTAGGATAGTAGCAGGTTCCTTGAATAGTTGTGCAAATGAGAATGTGAATAATAAGATTGATAAAACTACTGTTAATTATTTAAATGCTTTAATCAGGGATAAAAAAATTGAATTGTATTCGTATATTGGGGCTTTTTATCATGGTAAGTTTTATTATCTCTGTAATGAAGATTATGCGTATATTATTATAGGTTCAAGTAATATTAGTAAAACGGCGTTTCGCAGCAATTTTGAATTAGATATATTGTATAAGGTAAAATTAGGGAGTAGTCAAGATAAATTATTTTCAAATTGGTTTAATGGATTTATTTCACAGTGTGATAAGATAACAAATTTAGATGAGAAACAGTTTGAGGACTTTAATTGGAATAATGAATTAGATGTATTTAAACCTTTAAATAGAAAGATAGTTTCATCTAACGAAATTAAGAAAAGAATTGCTGCTTTAACAGATGAAGAAACACAGTTTAGACTAAATATTTGGATGGATTATAGACCAGATATTATTTGTGATGATATTTCTATAGAGGCGTTAAAATCATATACAATGTTTGCATTTTTGGAGGAGGAACTTGTTGTCTTTGAATCGTTTGAACCACAGAATGCATTTTACGTATTCGGTTGTCCTAATGGCCTTGAAAATCTTATAAATAGTATTGCAAAATTAACTAAATCACAGATGACACTTTCAAAGTGGTATGTTGATAGAGGTAACCATATATCTAATCGGAAGAGTTTGCAACAAAGAATATCAAGATTATTTAAGCTCTAAGATATACCTAAGCCCTTAGTAGTAAACACACCTCGTTTTACTACCATTTCTACTACCAAGCAGTAGTAATAACTTGCAAAACTATGCTCAAATTTGCCACAATCTGCATTTTTGAGCCAAACCACAAAATTCCCGAAATCCCTTGCAAAACAGGGCACTTCAGGGCAAAACAAGGAGAAACAAAACTATGATAAAAATACTATTCATCTGCCACGGCAAGAAGTTGCTTTTCCGGAAGAATGCAGGAAAATCAAGGGTTTTGGGAGATTGAGAGAGGATTTTTATACCAGATTTATACCAAAAGGATGTGGATTTGGGGCTGTGACGTGGTGGAAGAAAGTGTAAAGTAAAATCGGCTATTTCTAAGTGTTACTTAGAGATAGCCGAAAAAATATAGTCTAATGAAATTATGTTTATATTTGCAAACATGATATAATATTGAGGTGTAACAAGATTTGCAAGAAATAGGAAAGGACGAGCATGGAATTTATACAGAGTGTATTTAATAATCGAGAGATTGCAATTGCATTTTGGGTTATTATAGTTGTAACGATACTAATATTTACTAAGGCAGGAAAAGATTTTCTAAAGTCAGTTACTCCAATTCTATTTTGCAAGAAGTTTGTTATTTTTTATTTTGTTTTTATTTCTTTCCTGTGTCTTGTTATATATGGCTTGTATAAAATTGAAATCTGGAGTCTGAAATTGGTAAAGGATACTATTTTTTGGGTCATGTTTGTAGAATTGCCGTTATTCGCAAAAACTATTGAAGAGGCTAAGGATGCACGCTTTTTTAGGAAATTGATAAAAGATAATATAGCTATTTCGGTTGCTGTAGAGTTTTTAATAGGATTTTGGACATTTGATTTGTGGGTGGAAATATTGCTTATTCCATTCCTGGTATTTATTTCTGCATTATACGCGGTTGCTGAAAGAGAAAAGAAAAATAAGCCGGCGAAAAGTTTTCTGCAGGGAATCTTAACATTATTAGGTGTAATTTCATTTATATACGCAATATACAATTTAGTACATTTTCCACAAGACTTCTTTTCTGTAGATACATTAAAAGTGTTTGTATTACCTCTTATTTTGTTGATTTTGAATTTACCTGTTGTATATGGATTGGCTATATATAATGTTTATGAACAAATATTTATACATTTAAAAGGAACAGCTAGAGAAAAGCGTAAGATGAAGGTTAGCCTTGTTCTTTTTGCAGGGATAAACTTACATAAGCTATCTATGATTAGATCAAATATGCATAAAACAATCATAATTAGCTTAACAAACAAAGAACTGAAGGATAATCTTCATAAATTACAAAAGGAATTGGATTCACAGATTGGAGATAATTATATGAAACGTTCAAAATTTTATGTAAGAGTTTGTATCGTAGCACTATTTGTAAGTGTAGTGGGGCTCATTGGAGTTAATGCAGAGGTATCAATAAAAGATTTATTTACCTTTAATTTTGTATTAGATATTGTACGTGTTAAGGAGATATTTACATATATTTTTTCTACTATGCTCGTGGTTACTATGGCACTACTTGTCTTGGCAATAGGATTTAAAAAGAAGAGATATGAAGAGATTAGCCAAATAAAAAAGTTTGCATTGTATGAAGTACTGACGGCTGTGAAGAGACAAGAGGAGTTGTTGATGGAATATCCGCCGATAGAGGATCCAGTTAGTTTATTTACATCTTACGTGTATAATGCACATGAAATAAAAAAAGTAACTACAAAAGTGCTGGTGGCCTATGAAAATTTATTGACTTCGTGGGAACGTGAAACAATGGAAAGTTTGCAGGAAAAAGCAATTCTCTTTCTTGCAAATTTTGTTAGTGGAGATAGTGAAATTTTTCCATATAATGCAGAAACTTTTAAGGAATATTACGAAGATAAAGTTAGAAATGCACCACAGAATGAAAAGATAAATACATTTGAATATGATGTAAAGAGAGATTTGGAACAATATGTAGACCAAATTAAAAGATTTAGTAGGGATTTTAAATCGTACTATTGAGAATGCCTAATTAAGAGCATAATATGTGAATGCTTTAGGTGGAGGTAGATATGGTAGATGCGCGAAACAACATTGAAAAAGGAAACCAAGGTGAAGCGTATGTCAGAGATATTATAGAGCAAGCTTCTAAATTTGTGGGAAAAACAATTAGAGTTTTTAATCATGTAATTTTGGACTTTCCTTCTGTGTATGGAACAAGAACGGCAGAAATTGATCATATTATTGTGACAGATGACAGGATTATTATTGGAGAAACCAAAGCGGCAAAATATGTTCAAACGGATTATAGCGAGGAGACATGGACTCTTTTAAACGGTTTTACAACAGATAATCCTATTGAACAGAACCATTTTCACAAGCTAATTTTTTGTTCGCATTTTGATATTCCAAGAGAACAAGTAGTAACTGTTGAGTTTTTGTTAGAGTATTCTGAACGTAGCTTAAGAAGCCATTATCCAAACGATTATGTTTTGGGAAAAGATAATCTGTTGAAGGGGCTCTGTTTGCTACTTTATGACGGTAATGAGAAACTGGATTTTGAGGAATTGTGTAAGCAACTTGAGAAGATAGAAGTGAAGTCTGTATGGAGAGATGCCGAACATAAAGAGAATCTAGAAGAGATAAGAGAGATTGAAGAGAAAACTCGAACGAGGGATAAACATTATAGGTTTAAAAGAACAGATATAGTAAACTGTCCATTATGTGATGGTTTTTTGGTATTTAGATATAAGACTTGGGTGAAGAAAGAACTTGGAAATAAAAAGAATACATGGAACATTGCATTAGGATGTAGTAATTATCCGAAAACAGGATGTAATGCATTCATTAAACCTAAAAAAGACGGAGGTCAAGGGTTTGATGATGTAGAAGAAATCCATATAGAGGATAGAATGGGGTGGACGATGGAAGAAAGGCATGTGGGGACTATACTAGATGAGTATATTAACCTAGGGAAAGAAAATGAAAGATTAAAGAGTAGTCTGCAAGAGGAACGGTCAAAAAATCAAGCTAAAGATAAACTGATTTTAGATTTGCAAAAAAATAATAGTTATTTGAGAAGTGACGTTGATAAAGCAAATATTCGTGCACACGAAGCAGAAAAGGAATGCAAAAGTTTTCAAAGATTATTGGGGAAACTTTACATAAAAAAGTGATGCCGGAGGGATTGTGTTGGGGAATAATAAAAAAGAGAAGACAAAGAAAGAACACTTTGTTCCTAGATGTTATTTAGAAAGATGGAAGAGTGACAAAGGCCAGGTTTGGGTATACGATAAGAAATTAAAAAAATCTAGATTGAATAACGTTTATGATGTTGCCTGCGAACGTTACTTTTATGATATTGACTATAAGGAGTTATCTGCTCAAAAAATCAAATTACTAAAGGAATTAGGAATTGAAGTATCACAGGATGAGCAGTTTTTAGAGCATTTTTTCTCTAGGCATGTGGAGGGAGTATTCTCAGACTTATTATCAAAGATTTTGGATGTCGATATTACACCTTGGTATGAGAAAGAATGTTTTTTTCTTTCAGAGCGAGATAAATTAGATTTGTCAATATTCGCATCTTTTCAATACATAAGGACTGCTGAAACGAGAAGAATGCTGAAAGATATGTCAAATTGTTTGGAGCAGGTACTGAGAGAAATGAAGGTATCTGATGAGGTTATAGATAAGTATACAATGAAAGATGGCGATGAGAGAAATATACATGGGAATATGATTTTGGATATAGATCATATAAGAGATATGGCGTTGTGCTTTTATAATTTGACATGGATATTGGGAATAAATAGAACTTCGGTCGATTTTTATACATCAGATAATCCAATTGGAACTATCCCACATGTTAAGAATGATTTTATATCTATGTCAGGAATTAGAAGTGAAGGAGTAGAGGTGTTTTTCCCTTTATCACCCAAACATATTTTGATAATGTACGATGGTTCATATCATAAATGGGTTGCCCCCTATGACCGAAGGTATGTCTCTATAGATGAAATCGATTGGGTGCAGGAGTATAATAGACGGAGTGTTTATAATTGTAATAGATGCGTATTTTCGAAAGATGGAGATTTATCTGTGGTTGATAAAATTTCTAAAGAGAATCCGCAAGTACTAGATATACCGAAAACAAGATTGTCATGGGGTGGAAAAGAATTTTTGCCTAAATAGAAATACTGCTAAAGAGATTGGCTTTGGGGAAAAGAGAGAACTGGGTGCTCGTAAATTTACGACTACTACAACTAAGAACCATAACTAGGAAAGGAATGTAAGAATGAGGCATAAACCAACCTACCCAAACATAGACATGCAAAGAACCGGAAGAAAAATAAAACACATGATTGAATCATCAGGTTATACTCCACGAATGATTCAAGACTACCTGCAATTGTCATGCGTACAGCCAATTTATCGTTGGTACAAGGGATTGATATTGCCATCGGTGGATCATCTGTTTATGCTTAGTGAACTGCTGAACGTTCATATGGAAGATTTCTTGGTAAAGAAAAATGCAGTACCAGTGATATACGATATAGAGCAGCACTATTCTCAGGTTGCACAACAACGACTTATCGCATATTACAAGATAATATATCAATCAGTGGCATAAATGGTTTTGGACTAACCGTCCAATGAAAATACTATTGACAAATGATATCCTCTTATCATAAACCCGCAAAGGGCCTATGATAGGAGGATATTTTTATGCAAAGAAAAGTAAATGTAGTTGAAGATTTGGACGGAAACAAGATTGTATTTATTCACGACATTGTATTCAAAGGGAAGCGTTCGGTAGAGTGGTCAGATGTAGAAGCATATTTGAAGCGATTCGTTGGAGAAGAGCATATTGTTGAGGATACCGGAGATTTGGTTTATATTGGCCCAGACCTTCCGGATGAATATACGCATTCGAATTATACGATGCTTCTTAGAGGTGCAAATGCAAAAGCGAAAGCCAATGCAGCACAAGGAATCCCAGAGATGTTGTTAATTGCTAATGAAAGAGAGTTTGAGGAGAATCGTAAGGATAAACATTCAAAGAATGCAAAGTATGGATGGTGGCTGATGAAGCTGATAAAGATATTCGTGACAATTATAAAAACATGAGACCAATTACCGAAGTAGAAGATGAGGAATATGATCCATATATTATTAAGGATGAAAAAGTACGAAATGAGATAGATACAATTATCAATTGTTTATTCTTTATTAATTTACCTGTTCCAGATGTAAAACAAAATCCTTAGTAGTAAACATTTTCCTTTTACTACTAAGCGGTAGTAATAACTTGCTAAAGCTTGCTCTGATTTGCCACATTCACACATTTCAGAGCATAACAAAAAATCCTCGAAATTCCTTGTAAAACAGGGCATTTCCGAGCAAATCAAGGAGAAACATAACTATGATAAAAGTCTTATTCATCTGCCACGGCAGTATTTAATGTATACTATGAAAAACTTGATTTATTGGCTTTTCTGTGGATTAAGCAATAATTTACACCTTATTTATACCTTTGGAAGATCGAATCGGAATAGTTAAAATAGTTGCCACAATTTAGTTGGATAAAAAAGATACTATACTCAAAACCAATCAAAAAATCAATTGTAAATTTTTACGATTGATTTTTTGCACATTTATGCATATAATGTAATCATTAAGGTTGGAAAGGAGTTGATTATTATGCGTGAAACAAGAATATTGGAATTCAAGGAAACAATTACGAATACTTTTTTGAAAACAGTCAGTGCCTTTGCAAATTATAATGGTGGAACAATTCTTTTTGGTGTTGATGATAATGGAAATGTGAAAGGAGTGCCGGATGTAAAGCTGGCTTGCCTGAGTATTGAAAATAAAATTAATGACAGTATATCACCTCAACCAAACTATACACTTGAAATACAGAATAATGACCAGACGATAAAACTCACTATAAAAAGTGGTCTTCAGAAGCCGTATTTATATAAATCAAAAGCATACAAAAGAAATGATACTGCAACGATAGAAGTAGATACACTGGAATTTTCAAGGCTTGTATTAGCTGGGAAAAATATTAGTTTCGAAGAATTACCTTGTAAAGATCAGAAACTATCTTTTGAAATTTTACATCGTAAGTTGAAAGAAAATATTCAGATTGAAACTTTCAATCAGGATACTTTAAAGACATTGAATCTGTATGACAATGTAAAAGGTTTTAATAATACAGCAGGACTTTTAGCAGATAAAAATCATTTTTCGGGAATTGATATTGTTAGGTTCGGTGAGAATATCAGTATTATTCAAAAAAGAGTAACATTTGAACATATATCGGTTTTAGAAGTATATGAAAAAGCACTTGCAGTATTTAGAGATTATTACCAATACGAAGTAATACAGGGCGCTGACAGAAAGATGATAGAGAAAATACCGGAGGCAGCTTTCAGAGAAGCAATTGCAAATGCTTTGATTCATAGGGTATGGGATGTTAATTCACACATCAGAGTTTCTATGTTTGATGATAGAATAGAAGTAGTATCTCCTGGTGGATTGCCAGATGGAATAACAACAGAAGAATATTTATCAGGTAAACTTTCTGTTTTAAGAAATAGAAATCTTGCAAATGTATTTTACAGACTGGGATTTGTAGAGATATTTGGAACAGGAATTACACGAATAAAACAATTGTATGTAGATAGTCTGATAAAACCAGATTTTGAAGTGTCAGAAAATGCTATAAAAATTGTATTACCGGTATTTGAAACGAATTCTAATTTAACCGAAGATGAAAAAGTAATTTACAAATTCTTAAGTAAGACCATGTTGAAACCAATAAGTGAAATTGCCCCATATGTTCCATTTGGTAAATCCAAAACAACACAGTTATTGAAAGCTATGGGGGAAAAAGGTGTGGTTACAGTTGAAGGAAAAGGCAGAGGAACAAAATATATAATTAAGTGAGTGGGGATACCATAATACAGAATGCAGGCCGATATTGGTAAATGTGCTGCTGGATAGAGACTATATTGGTATGGATAATGATTTAGAAATTAGTGCCAAGGAAATTGTAATAAAAATGGACATTGGAAAATACAAAACAAGGAGTAAATAAAACCATGATAAAAGTTCTCTTCATTTGTTTAGGCAACATCTGCCGTTCCCCCATGGCAGAATTCATCCTAAAGGACCTCGTCGCCAGACGAGGGCTCACCGACCAATTCGAGATAGCCTCGGCTGCCACCAGCACCGAAGAAATCTGGAATGGCATTGGGAATCCGATTTACCCGCTGGCGCAGGCGGAGCTTAAGAAGCATGGAATCGGGAATACGCCGGAGACCGATTTTCGGGACAAGCGGGCGAGACAGTTGACAAAATCCGATTATGAGATTTATGATTACCTCATAGGGATGGACGAAAGCAACATCCGTGGGATCGAGCGGATAACCGGGCATCGTGGCGGTAAAATATCCATGCTGCTTTCCTTTGCCGGAGAGCAGGCAGCAATATCTGACCCATGGTATAGCGGCAGGTTCGATAAAACCTATGCGGATGTAACACGCGGATGCGAAGCATTCTTAGAATATCTCATAGAGCAGGGAGAAGTGTAGATGATAGAAATCTTATTTGGCGAGAGCGAAGGCGTAGCCATGAAGCTTGCAAAGAACTATCAGGAGCCGGATTATGAGGATGGACCAACCGCATGGCTTGGGGAAAAACCGGACAAAGCCACATTTGAAGACATGTTTGCAGGAGAAGCAGTTGGCGGAACTTCTGCGGAGGTCATTATACTGCCATTTATGTTGGACATTGGCAGCCTGAAGGAACCGCTGGATAGTACATACCGGAAGCAGATAATCTTAGAACAGTATGGTGTCTATTGGAATGAGGATGAAAAAGAGGAGCGGGAAGAATTAGAGCAGGCAGTGGAAACCTATGGGAAAGAGCTGCAGCGGATGAAGCAGTTTGCAAAGCAGGGAGAATCTTTCCGTATCTGGTACAGCAACAAGCCTTATTCCCTGTGCGGACTCTGCCATGCAGTCAGTGTGCTGCGGAAATATGAATGTGCGATATCCGTGGTACGTCTGCCGGATTATGTAAGAGAAGAGGAAAATACGACGGTACGTTATTCTTCCTGGGGAGAAGTAGATGCCGGACAGTTTTATCGATTCCTCCCATTGGAAAAGGAACTTTCAGAGCATGAGCAGAAAGTATTTGCATCCAGATGGGACGAACTTAAAGAAGAGGATGCACCTCTTCGGGTTCTGATAAATGGCTGTCTGGTGGGCGTAAAAGAGGATTTTTATGATTTCCTGATTCGAAGAGAACTGCCGGAGGGCGAAATCATACAGGCAAGACTTATTGGAAATCTGTTGTTAAAATATCCCCTTGGAATCAGTGACAGTTGGTATATGAACCGCATCAAACATATGATTGAGACCGGAGAAATAAAAGTGGTGAAAGAGGCGGATGAAATTTTTCGCCGGAGCATCAGAAAGGAGCAGTAAGAAATGAACGAGATCATAAAAGCAATGGAGACAAGAAGAAGTATCAGAGGTTATAAGGAAGATATGGTGCCGGAAGAGCTGATTGCAGAGGTAGTGGAAGCCGGAACTTATGCGGCTACCGGAATGGGCAGGCAGTCACCGATTATACTTGCAGTTACCAATAAAGAAGTAAGAGATAGACTTTCCAAGGTAAATGCTGAGATTATGGGAACAACCGGCGATCCGTTTTATGGAGCACCGGTGGTACTGGTGGTGTTAGCAGATAAGAGCCGTCCCACCTATCTTTATGATGGAAGCCTCGTTATGGGCAATCTGATGCTGGCAGCACATTCCTTAGGCCTTGGAAGCTGCTGGATTCACCGAGCAAAAGAAACTTTTGAGCGGGAAGAGGGAAAAGCAATTTTAAAGGAACTTGGCATTGAAGGAGATTACGAAGGCATTGGAAACTGTGTCATTGGCTATGCAAAAGAACCGGCAAAAGACGCCGCTCCGAGAAAAACAGATTATGTCCATTATATAAAATAAATCTGGATAATATAAAGGACCTAGTGAAAAAATAGCATCAGATTTGTAAAAAATACTTGCAAAACAAAAAAAGCAGTGCTATCATAGTCAACAACTAGGAGATATAGTTGCAAAAGCTGGGAAAGAGACTCTTACTTTTAGAGGCCGACAGGAATGCAGCGTCACCGACTGAGAGCGCTGTTTGGAAGAGAAAGCAAAGGGAACACTCTGGAGCCGACTGGCTGAATTACAGTAGGTCAGTACGTAGTGCACGTTACGCACGAAGAGAGGGAAGATGAAGCATTCATTTTCCAATGCGGGTGGTACCGCGGATAAGAAGATTATTCGCCCCGGAATACGAGTCAGTATTCCGGGGTTATTTTTATACTCCGGGCTGACAATCATATCAGAAAAGGAGTAGATAAGATGAGCAACATTTACAGAGACGTAACCTTAAATCAGGTAAGCGAAAACGACATTGGAAAGACACTTCGGGTAGCAGGCTGGGTAGAGAATATCCGTGACCATGGCGGCGTATCCTTTATTGATTTAAGAGATATGTATGCAGTAATGCAGATTGTAATCCGGGATGGAAAACTGTTAGAGGGAATCCGCAAGGAGCAGGCAGTTTCCATAGAAGGTCTGATTGAAAAAAGAGATGAAGAGACCTACAATCCAAAGATTCCGACCGGAACCATTGAATTAGAGGCAAAGAGCGTAGATATTTTAGGAGAGGTTTATACACAGCTTCCATTTGAAGTAATGACCAGTAAGGAAGTCCGTGAGGATGTCCGGTTGAAATACCGTTATCTGGATTTGAGAAACCAGAAAGTAAAAGACAATATTATTTTCCGTTCCAAGGTAATTTCATTCTTAAGAGAGAAAATGACAGAGATGGGATTCTTAGAGATTCAGACTCCGATTCTTTGTGCATCTTCTCCGGAGGGCGCAAGAGATTACATCGTGCCATCCAGAAAATACAAAGGAAAATTTTATGCATTGCCACAGGCACCACAGCAGTACAAACAGCTTCTGATGGTATCCGGATTTGATAAATATTTTCAGGTTGCACCATGCTTCCGTGATGAGGATGCAAGAGCAGACCGTTCACCGGGAGAGTTCTATCAGCTTGACTTTGAAATGAGCTTTGCAACCCAGGAAGATGTATTTAAGATTGGTGAAGAAGTACTTTCTGCAACCTTTGAGAAATTCGCACCGGAAGGCAGCAAAGTAACGAAAGCACCGTATCCAATTATCAGTTATAAGCAGGCAATGTTAGAGTTCGGAAGTGACAAACCGGACCTTCGGAACCCACTTCGTATCATCGATGTGACAGAGTTCTTCCAGAGATGTACTTTTAAGCCATTTATCGGAAAGACCGTAAGAGCCATCCGTGTACATGCAGAGATGTCCAAAGGTTTCCATGAGAAACTTTTGAAATTTGCAACCGGAATCGGTATGGGTGGATTAGGATATCTGGAAGTATTAGAAGATGGAAGCTATAAGGGACCGATTGATAAATTTATCCCGGATGACATGAAAGAAGAATTCAGAAAGCTGGCAGGCCTTGAAGTAGGAGATACCATTTTCTTCATGGCAGATAAAGAAGAGCGTGCCGCATATTATGCAGGCATGATTCGAAATGAATTAGGCGAGAAGCTGGATTTAATTGAGAAAGATGCATACCGTTTCTGTTATGTCAATGATTTCCCAATGTTCGAGCGTGACCCGGAGACCAAGAAAATCGGATTTACCCATAACCCATTCTCCATGCCACAGGGCGGCTTAGAAGCACTCAATACCATGAATCCGCTGGACATCTTAGCATACCAGTACGATATCGTCTGCAATGGCGTGGAACTTTCCTCCGGTGCAGTCCGTAACCATGATATGCAGATTATGGAGAAAGCCTTTGAAATCGCAGGTTATGATAAAGAAGTGCTGAAAAATAAATTCGGAGCATTATACAATGCATTTCAGTTTGGAGCACCGCCACACGCAGGAATGGCTCCTGGCATTGACCGTATGATTATGTTACTGCGTAACGAGGATAACATCCGTGAAGTCATTGCTTATCCGATGAATGGAAATGCACAGGATTTGATGTGCGGAGCACCAAACGAAGTAACCGAGCAGCAGTTAAGAGAAGTTCATATCAAAGTACGTGATTAAGGAGGAAAAACAATGGCAAATGTGATTTCAGATGAAACCATGGAATACGTTGGAATCCTTGCAAAGCTTGAGCTTTCCGAAGAGGAAAAAGCAGCAGCAAAAAAAGACATGGAAAGCATGTTAGATTATATTGATAAATTAAACGAACTGGATACATCCGGTGTAGAACCGATGTCCCATGTATTTCCGGTGCATAATGTATTCCGGGAAGATGTAGTAACCAATGGTGACGGCGGCGAGGATACCCTTGCCAACGCGCCGGAGCGCAGAGACCGGGCATTTGTTGTACCAAAGACCGTAGATCAGTAAAGGAGGCGGCAGAAGATGAATTTATTATCACTGACAGCAGTAGAGCTTGGAAAGAAAATCAAAGCCCATGAAGTATCAGTAGAAGAAGCTACAAGAGCCGCCTTAGATGCCATTGCAGCAAAAGAGGATGCGGTACACAGTTTTGTTACCGTAGATGAAGAAGGTGCAATGAAGCGTGCGGCAGAAGTGCAGAAGCTCATTGATGACGGCACATTGACAGGACCGCTGGCAGGAGTTCCGGTTGCAATCAAAGATAATATGTGCACAAAAGGAATGCTGACCACCTGCAGTTCTAAAATTTTATATAACTTTATTCCGACTTATACCGCAGAAGCAGTATTAAATCTGGAAAAAGCCGGAGCAGTAATTCTTGGAAAGACCAACATGGATGAGTTTGCCATGGGAAGTACCACAGAGACCTCTGCTTTTGGAGAGACCAAAAATCCATGGAATACCGAGCATGTACCGGGTGGTTCATCCGGTGGAAGCTGTGCGGCAGTAGCAGCAGAAGAGTGCTTTTATGCATTGGGTTCTGATACCGGTGGATCCATCCGTCAGCCGAGTGCATTTTGTGGTGTCACAGGAATTAAGCCAACCTATGGAACCGTATCCCGATATGGACTGATTGCCTATGGTTCTTCTTTGGATCAGATAGGACCGGTTGCCAAAGATGTGACAGACTGCGCAACCATTTTAGAGGCAATTACTTCCTATGATAAAAAGGATTCTACTTCCATTCAGAGAGAAGAGACCGATTTTACCAGTGCATTAGTTGATGATGTGAAAGGAATGAAAATCGGTATTCCAAGAGATTATTTTGGAGAAGGACTGGATGCAGAAGTAAAGGATGCTATTTTAGCAGCCGCTAAGAAATTAGAAGAAAAAGGTGCTATCGTAGAAGAGTTCGATTTGAGCCTGGTAGAATATGCAATCCCTGCTTACTATGTAATTGCAGATGCAGAAGCAAGCTCCAACCTTGCCCGTTTTGATGGCGTAAAATATGGCTATCGTACGAAAGACTACGAAGGACTTCACAACATGTATAAGAAATCCCGTTCCGAAGGCTTCGGAGCAGAAGTAAAACGTCGTATCATGTTAGGATCCTTTGTTTTAAGTTCCGGTTATTATGATGCATATTATCTGAAAGCACTGCGTACGAAAGCATTGATTAAGCAGGCATTTGATAAAGCATTTGCAAAATATGATGTTATCTTAGGACCGGCAGCACCGACCACCGCTCCGAAGTTGGGAGAGTCCTTAAGCGACCCGTTAAAAATGTATTTAGGCGACATTTATACCGTATCGGTGAATTTGGCAGGACTTCCGGGAATCAGCCTGCCATGCGGCATCGACAGCAAGGGGCTTCCGATTGGCATGCAGTTGATTGGAGACTGCTTCAAGGAGAAGAATATCATCCGTGCCGCTTATGCCTTTGAACAGACAAGACCATATCAGCACAGCCCGTTAGCAGCAGAATAGGAGGAAAGAAGATTATGAGTAAACAGTATGAAACCGTCATCGGACTGGAAGTCCATGTGGAACTGGCAACTAAGACCAAAATCTTCTGTGGCTGTTCTACTGCATTCGGAAGTGCACCAAATACACACACCTGTCCGGTCTGTACCGGTATGCCGGGCTCTCTTCCGGTTTTAAATAAACAGGTGGTAGAATATGCCATGGCAGTAGGTGTTGCCATGAATTGTGAAATCAACCAGTATTGTAAATTTGACCGGAAGAACTATTTCTACCCGGACAATCCTCAGAACTATCAGATTTCCCAGCTTTATCTTCCAATCTGCCACGATGGCGGCATTGAGATTGAGACTTCCGAAGGAAAGAAAACCATTGGAATCCACGAGATTCATATGGAAGAGGATGCGGGAAAATTAGTCCATGATGACTGGGAAGATGTTTCCCTGGTGGACTATAACCGTTCCGGTGTGCCACTGATTGAGATTGTATCCGAGCCGGATATGCGTTCCGCAGAGGAAGTCATTGCTTATCTTGATAAATTAAGAATGATTGTGCAGTATCTTGGTGCATCCGACTGTAAGATGCAGGAAGGCTCCATGCGTGCAGATGTCAACTTATCTGTCCGTGAAGCAGGAGCAAAAGAATTTGGTACCCGTACCGAGATGAAAAATATCGGTTCCTTTAAAGCAATTGCAAGAGCCATTGAAGCAGAGACAGCAAGACAGATTGATTTGATTGAGTCTGGCGAAAAGGTGGTTCAGGAGACCAGACGCTGGAATGATGACCAGGGATATTCCTATGCCATGCGTTCCAAAGAGGATGCACAGGATTACCGTTATTTCCCGGAACCGGATCTGGTACCGATCGTAATCAGTGATGAGTGGCTGCAGCGTGTAAAGGACAGCCAGCCGGAATTAAGAGAAGCAAAACGGCAGCGTTATCAGGAAGAATTCGGCCTTCCGGAATATGATGCAAATATTCTGACTTCTGCAAAGAAAATGGCAGATGTTTTTGAGGCAACAACTGCAATCTGCAATAAGCCAAAGAAAGTATCCAACTGGCTGATGGGTGAGACCATGCGAATCTTAAAGGAGCAGAATAAAGACCCGGAGGATATCGCATTTTCACCGGAAAATCTGGCAAAATTAATCGAGCTTACTGATGCCGGAACCATCAATGGCAATGTAGCAAAAGAAGTTTTTGAAGAGATTTTTGCTAAGGATATTAATCCGGATAAATATGTGGAAGAGAATGGACTTAAGACCGTAAATGACGAAGGTGCATTACGGGATACTATTGCAAAAGTCATTGAAGAAAATCCTCAGTCGGTAGAAGATTACCGCAATGGTAAAGAAAAGGCAATCGGTTTCTTGGTAGGTCAGACCATGAAAGCCATGAAGGGCAAAGCAAATCCTGGAATGGTAAATAAGATATTGAAAGAACTGTTATAAAGAAGTGTTATAAATAACAGGGAATGCATGCAAGCTTTTCCTTATATGTATAAAAAATCCTGCAGTATGAAGGTATCAGAAATACCTGTCATGTTGCAGGATTTTTATGTTTTTACTGTAGTCTGTCAATAAAGAGAAGCCAAACTTATGCCTTTTTTCTGGAAACAGAAGTTCTGATAAGATAGCATATGGTTCCAACTACAAATCCAATGCTGAGCCACTGGGAGGTGGATAAGGCAAAGAGATGACCGCGGACGGCATCATAGCGGACATATTCTAACAGAAACCGCAGAATACCATAGACAATAAAATATATGGCAATCGTGTGCGGATAAGATTTCTTTAAATCCAGTATTGCAAGTACGACAGCAAGAATCAGAAGACAGATTGCTTCCACCAGCTGAACTGGAAACAGCGTAGTATCAGATGGCGCAATGGAATGCTCCGGGAACTGTACTGCAAAAGGTCCATCGTATGGAATTCCATAACAGCAGCCGGCAAGAAAACATCCGATACGTCCGAAACCGTGAATCCATGGAATCAGATAAATCAGGTGAATGATAAAAGGCTTCCAGTCAATATGATGTATTTTTCCGGCCAGCAGAAAAAGAAGCAGTCCTCCAATCAGTCCGCCATAAAATACAAAGCCACTCTGCATAATGTAATTAAAATACTGGGGTTCTAACATACGGGACCAGTCAATGTCCCGGTAAGAAATGAATAGATACAAAAGCTTGGCGCCTAAGAAGGCGCCAAGTAATGTGTAAGCTTCTAATATAAGCATATCATCGAAGTTAAGCTTATATTTTCTGAGCGGATACAGGGCAAAAAGATTTGCCGTAATCACTCCAAGTGTGATCATAAATCCATAAGATGGGATATGAATTCCCAGAATATTCAGATAAAGTGCCATCTTTTTCCATGTATCCTTTCAAAAAACAAATATTAGAATGCGCTTGCAACAGATGCTGCACATGCAATACATGCGATGTATACTAATAAGCCTAATACAAGACCGATGATAGAGCATACAAGACCACCTGTAGCACATTTAGCCTGATTCTTATGTCCAACAGCGCCTAAGATAGTACCGATAAGACCTAAGATTGCTCCGATCCAGCCATAAACACCTACTGTAACTACGTCAACAACGATGGAAATAATTCCTAAAACTAATGCTGCGACACCCATTTTCATGTCCTCCTTGGTTTATAAAAATCTAATAAATTACATTGAAAGTTTAGCATTTAATAGGGAGACTGTCAAATATTGGTTGCAAATTTTGAAAAATAGTAAAAAATATCAAGTTTTGTCAGATGTGAAGATTTTATAAAATTATAGCTTCGAAGGTTGAGATTAAAACCGGCTTGAATTATAATAAAAGCAATGTTTTAGAAGTATAAAACAGATTTGAGAGAATAGGAGAAACAGATATGGCAGAGAATGAAGACAAGAAGGAACTTGAAAATATAGATACAGTAGAAGAGACCAGGGAAGATACAACAGAAGAGAAGAAAGATGAATACGAGGAAATCTGTTATATCTGCCGCAGACCGGAGAGTGTTGCAGGCAAGATGATAAAGATTCCGAATAATATCTGCATTTGTAAGGATTGTATGCAGAGAACCTTTGACAGCATGAATAATTCCGGATTTCCAATGGGAGATTTTATGCAGAGCGGACAGATGCCGAATATCAGCATGATTAATCTTTCTGATTTACAGGGATTTATGCCGCAGAGCCAGAAGATTAAGAAAAAGAAAACCAAAGAGGAGAAAGCAGAAGCCCCGAAATTAGATATTAAGAAGATTCCGGCACCACATAAGATTAAAGCAAGCCTGGATGAATATGTGGTTGGACAGGAATATGCCAAGAAGGTAATGTCTGTGGCAGTTTACAATCACTATAAGCGTGTGGCAACCGATACGATGGATGATATTGAAATCGAGAAATCCAATATGTTAATGATTGGACCGACCGGAAGTGGTAAGACTTATCTGGTGAAGACACTGGCAAGACTTCTGGATGTGCCGCTGGCAATTACAGATGCAACTTCCTTAACCGAGGCAGGTTATATCGGAGACGATATCGAAAGCGTTGTCAGTAAATTGCTTGCAGCTGCAGATAATGATGTAGAGCGGGCAGAGCATGGCATTATTTTCATTGATGAGATTGATAAAATTGCCAAGAAGAAGAACACCAACCAGCGTGATGTCAGCGGAGAATCCGTGCAGCAGGGAATGTTAAAGCTTCTTGAAGGAGCAGAAGTGGAAGTGCCGGTGGGAGCCAGCAGCAAGAATGCCATGGTTCCGATGGTTACCGTTAACACTAAGAATATTCTTTTTATCTGTGGCGGAGCTTTCCCGGATATTGAAGAGATTATCAAAGAACGTCTCAATAAGCAGGCATCCATTGGATTTCAGGCAGATTTAAAGGATAAATATGATAATGATGAGAATCTGTTACAGAAAGTAACGGTAGAAGATGTAAAGAAGTTTGGAATGATACCGGAATTTATCGGAAGACTTCCGATTCTCTTTACCCTGGAATCGCTTACGGTTGATATGCTGGTCCGTATTCTAAAGGAGCCGAAAAATGCTATCATCAGGCAGTATCAGAAGCTTCTGGCATTAGACGAAGTCAATCTGGTATTTGAAGAGGATGCACTGCGGGCAATTGCAGAGAAAGCAAAAGAGAAGAAGGTCGGAGCAAGAGCACTTCGTTCCATTATCGAAGAATTTATGTTAGATATTATGTATGAGATTCCAAAGGACGAAAACATCGGTCAGGTAACGATTACAAGAGATTATATTGAAAAAAAGGGCGGTCCGCTTATCACTATGCGTGGAGTGGCAGCATTACCGGTAAACGAATAAAATAAAAGAAAATAAGTGCCGGAGCTTATATGGAAGATTGTAAAGACGCACCATACTCGGAAGAATATTACGACCTTCTGGTTTCCTATCTGAGCCTTGAAAATGAATATCTTCCGGAAGGCTGTATCCAGAATATTGATAAAGATTTTAATGTAGTCTATTTGCAGAGTGCAGGCTTGCCGAAGCTGGATATTGACCAGTATACCTATTCGGCAATTCCAAAATGTTTTACCATATTAGACGAAGAGGCATTGCAGGCAGGCGGAATCATAAGGGTACAGAGTCAGCCAAATCTTGCTTTGAGAGGGCAGGGTGTTCTGATTGGATTTGTGGATACCGGAATTGATTATCAGAATGAAGTATTCCGTAATTCTGATGGCAGCAGCCGTATACTAAGAATCTGGGATCAGAGCATTCGAAGTGAAGATACACCAGAGGGATTCCTCTATGGAACGGAATATACAAAAGAACAGATCGATATGGCATTGTTAACAGATGCACCTCTTCGGGTAGTACCTCACCGGGATGAAGAAGGACATGGTACCTTTATGGCAGGTCTTGCGGCAGGAAGCGAAAAACTTTCGGAGAAATTTGCCGGAGTAGCACCCTATGCACAGATTGCCATGGTAAAGCTGAAGCCGGCAAAGAAATATTTAAGGCGTTTTTATTATATTCCGGAAGGTGCAAAGGCTTATCAGGAAAATGATATTATGGCGGGGGTGGCATATCTGACCAGACTGGCGGAACGATATCGCCGCCCTCTGGTGATTTATCTTGGGCTTGGAAGCAATTCCGGGGATCACAGTGGAAACAGTGTGATTTCGTATTATCTTAATTATGTTTCCTTCAAGCGGAATACGGCAGTTGTGGTAGCAGCAGGGAATGAAGCTACTGCCAGACATCATTATTACGGAGAAGTTGCATTCGGGCAGCAGAGTGATGTGGTAGAAGTAGATGTGGAAGATGCAGTGGCGGGTTTCCATATTGAAATGTGGGCAAAGGCTCCGGAGCTTTATTCGGTGCGGATTATATCGCCAACGGGAGAGCGGACGGCAGGTGTCCGGGTGCAGCAGGATGGCAGAGAGGTATACCGTTTTGTATTTGAAAATACACAGGTTATCATTGATTACCACATTGTTGGCACTGCCACAGGAGATCAGCTTATTTATATCCGGTTTGACCGGCCCACCAGAGGCATCTGGACGATTGAGGTAAATGGCGATTACAGTATAGAAGGAAGATATCACATGTGGCTTCCGATTACCGGACTGATTGCCGGTGATATTTCTTTTATTCGTTCTAATCCGGATACGACAATTACCATGCCGGGAAATGCAGCTGCACCGATGACAGTAGGTGGATACAATGCAGGAAATGACAGTATTTATCTGAATTCCAGCAGAGGATACACTGCATCGGGACTGGTAAAGCCGGATTTTGCAGCACCGGGTGTCAATGTGATTGGACCGGCACCGGGCAACCGGTTTGAGGCAAGAAGTGGTACCAGCATTGCAGCGGCAATTACTGCAGGAGCTGCAGCACTGTATCTGGAATGGGCAGTAGAGCGTGGTTATAATACTGATATTACAAATGCAGAAATTAAAAATGATTTTATCCGCGGTGCGGTGCGGTTAGAAAGCAGAGTTTATCCGAACCGGGAATGGGGATATGGAACCTTAAATCTCTATCAGACCTTCGAACAGTTGCGCCGGACATAGGAGGTTCTTGTTTGCATAGAATAACTGCTTCTGTGGGATTCTATATAGAAAACACGAAGCAGGAGGGTAAAGATGAAGCAGGAACATGCAATTGATTTACGAAAGGCAGCCATTATCGGATGTGGGTTTGTCGGCTCTGCCACTGCATTTACACTGATGCAGAGCAAGCTCTTTTCCGAACTGGTTCTAATTGATGTGGATAAAGCAAGAGCGGAAGGAGAGGCCATGGATATCAGCCATGGAATGCCATTTGCCGCACCGATGAAAATATATGCCGGCAGTTATGATGACATTGTGGATGCCGACATTATTATCATTACGGCGGGAGCAAACCAGAAACCGGGAGAAACAAGGCTTGAGCTGGTAAAGAAAAATGTAGCCATTTACAAAAATATTATCCCGGAAATTGCTAACAGAAGGTGTCGTGGCATATTACTCATCGTATCGAATCCGGTGGATATACTGACGCTGGCAGCATTGAAATTATCCGGTTTTCCGGAAAACCGGGTAATCGGTTCCGGAACTGTATTGGATACTGCCCGGTTAAAAAATATGCTGGGAAAACAGCTTGGCATCGACAATCGTGGTGTGCATGCATTTATTGTAGGAGAACACGGAGACAGCGAGGTGGCGGTATTCAGTTCTGCCAACGTATCCGGTATTCCGTTGGAACAGATTTATAAGCTGCGTGGCTATGAGGAATATGAAAGTCATACGAAGCGTATATATGAAGAAGTAAAGAACAGTGCTTATGAAATCATAGAGCGTAAGCAGGCAACCTATTATGGGATTGCAATGGCGATTAAGCGGATTTGTGAATGTATTGTCCGGGATGAACATTCGGTGCTTCCGGTGTCCAGTCTGATGCATGGGCAATATGGCATTTCCGATATCGTGCTGAGCATGCCGGCAGTGGTGGATGCCGGTGGCGTGGAGCAGATTCTTCCGGTGTCATTAGACGAAGAAGAGCGGGCAAGGCTTCATGCGTCAGCAAAAGCACTGCGGGATGTGATTGCTGACATAGAATTATAGAGCAGGCGGAGCAGAAAGAGAGAAAGAAAAGGGTAGAAGGAATCAGGCAGGACAAAAGAAGGAGGAGTTTCCATGAAATATTTATTACTGGTGGTATCCATTTTCGGGCTGGATGAAGGAATCAAGCAGCGGATTGATAAGAAGGAGCCGTTGGGAAAAGAAAGAAGAGTTCCAAAGCTTCCGGTTGTAATTGAAAAATATTATAACAATGGAGCTGCATTGAACTTTCTGGCGAAGAAACCGAAAATTATGCTGGGGTTACACAGTGCATGCATGGCAGGACTGATGACCATATATGGGTTTGTATTAAGAAGAGGAAATACAGGACTGAAAACCGGTATGAGTATGATGGTTGGCGGCGGATTAAGCAATCTCTGGGACAGAATTCATAAGAAGCATGTGGTGGATTATATCCGCTTTGATACACCGTGGAAACGCTTTTCAAGAATTGTATTTAATATTTCCGATTTCTTTATTTTTATCGGAGCAGCAGTTTCTATGTTGTTTGCATACAGGTAAGAAAACGGGATTGCAGCCAACGGTAGTAATACCGAAGGGAGCAATCCCATTTTTCTTAATCAAATTCGTTCGTTATATCTTAATCAACATAAAAAATCATTATTAAAAATCAAATTCTATATCTGAGAAAGGTACATTGAAAAACCTTGATTATTGCAACTATTTAATTACTGTTACGTTAGTTGCCTGAGGACCCTTGGCGCCTTCTGTTACGTCAAATTCTACTGCTGCGCCTTCTTCTAAGGATTTGTAACCATCCATGTTAAGTCCTGAGTAGTGTACGAATACATCATTACCTTCTGCATCAGAGATGAATCCGTAACCTTTCTGGTTATTAAACCATTTAACTGTACCGTTCATTATAGTACCTCCACAAAAATTATCTAGCCATATGGCTATGCTTAGAATAGCATAATTTATTTTAAAAGTAAAGAAAATTAGTTGATATCGGTATAGGGGATATCATGCCCGGCAAAAAATTTGCGTATCAGCAGATCCCATTCCTGGTCGAAGGTGTGGTCTAAGGTAAAACTGCGGTAAGATACACCATTGGTACAGGAAAGAATACCATCCTGAAATTTGATGTTTAAGAAAACTCCATTCAAATCCTGGGTAGTCAGACCACTTTTACTTACTTCCAGAGTATTTTTAAGATTCTTTGGAGAAAGCTGAAAGATAAAGCGGAAATAGGAGGGGGTATGTTTTCCCTTGATCAGGGCGAAGCAGTTTTCACGCAGCATGCCAAAAGGCAGGCAGCTTAAACCGGTTAGTTCCAGTTCATCCAGTTCTTCCGGACTGTAGAAATCCGGTACAAGATGTCCGTCGATTTCATAGGAACCTTTTCCACGGATGGCAGCTTCTGATAATAAGAAGTGGTCAAATAAATCCGTGCGAAGTAATTTATTCATAAAATCCTTTACCTGTAAAAGTTGTATTGCAATCATAGTATCCTCCTCATTTTTAAAGTGTAACACAAACCGGATAGAAAAAACAGAGAAAGTATTGTAGAATGTCTATGAAAAGAAACAGATCGAAAGGAAATGATATGAGAAAACAAAGATTATTAACCGGTATTGCAGGAATACTTATGGCATTTCTGTTTACCGGCTGTAATACATCATCCGTTGAAGAATGGGTAGATGAAGTAGTAGAAGATATCAATGGACAGATACCGGATAATACCTTGCTTCCGGTAGAGTCGGTTTCAGAGGAAAAATATGTATATGGCCAGCTTACGGAAGAAGAACAGCTTGTTTATGATGAGATGCTGGATGCTATTTTAAATCATCGGGAGGAGGTGGCAGTTGCTACATTAGATAAAGACGTACTGGCAAAAATGTATGAAGCAATTATGGCAGACTATGGTGGACTCTTCTGGGTGGATGGCTATTCCTATACGGAATATTCCCGTGCGGGTGTATTGACCGGGCTTAAGTTTGCACCGAAGTATACAATGGATGAAGCTGCAAGACAGGAGACACAGGCGGCAATTGATGAAAAGGTCGACGTACTGCTTGGCGGCATTTCATCCGAGGACAGTGATTACCAGAAAGCGCGGTTTATATTTGATACGCTGGTGCGTACGGTAAATTATGACCTTAATGCAGAGAATAATCAGAATATCATCAGTGTATTTCTAGAGGGAAGAACGGTGTGCCAGGGCTATGCCTGTGCTACAAAATATCTGATGGATTTATTAGATATTCCATGTACAATAGTGACAGGAACTGCCAATGGAGAACCACATGCATGGAATCTCATCGAACTGGATGGAGCCTATTATTATATGGATACTACCTGGGGTAATCCAACTTCCAACAGTCCGGATGACTTCGGAGATGTAGCTGAAGTGGTAGATTATTGCTTTTTTACTGCAACTACAGAAGAGTTATTTCAGACCCACAGTCCCAATGTAAATTTTTCATTGCCGGAATGCAATTGCCTGGATGACAGTTATTTTGTGCAGGAAAATTGTTATTTTAAGGACTGGTATCCGGAAGATATCGGAGCATTATTTACAGAGCTTGACAGCCACCCTGTACAGATGAAGTTTGAGGATGAGGCAGTTTATGGGCAGGCACAGCAGTTTTTCATTGAAGAAGGGCATATCGGGGATTATTATACCGGTGATAGTTCCTTATTTTATATGAAAAATGAGACAATGCGGGTACTTACTTTCCTGAAAAAATAAAATATTTGTGAAATATTATAAAAATTTAAATATCCTCTTTTCAAAACGTAATATTTATGATAATATGACGTAGTAATGAAAACTACTTGTTATTACAAAGAAAAACATAACATATAATTTTAAACATTGCGTACATACTATAAGAGAGATGACTACGCAATCAGGAGGATAGAAAATGAGCTACAAAATCATAGTAGACAGCTGTGGAGAGTTATTTGATGATATGAAAGCAGATGGAAGATTCCAGTCTGTTCCGTTAGAGCTTGAGGTAGATGGATACCATGTGGTGGATGATGAATCCTTTGATCAACTGGAGTTTATTCGCAGGGTAAAGGAAAGCAGGCATAGCCCGAAGTCATCCTGCCCATCTCCACAGAGATATGTAGAAGCATATTTAGGAGAAGCAGAGCATGTATATGTAGTAACACTTTCCGGTAAATTAAGCGGTTCTTATAACAGTGCAGAGCTGGCAAAGAAGCTTTATTTAGAAGAACATAGGGCAAAACAGATTCATGTATTTGATTCCTGTTCCGCATCCATTGGAGAGACTCTGATTGCGGAAAAGATACAGGAATCAGAGGAAGCCGGAAAGAGCTTTGAAGAAGTGGTTGCCGAGACGGAAAAATATATTAAAGACCAGCAGACCTTCTTTGTATTAGAGACTTTAGATACTCTGCGTAAAAACGGCAGACTCAGTAACCTGAAAGCCTGGGTTGCCGGGGCATTAAATATCAAGCCGGTAATGGGGGCCACGCCCGAGGGTACAATCTGTCAGCTGGGACAGGCAAGAGGAATGGCAAAGGCATTGGACTATATGGCTAATGAAATTGTAAAGAGAACGAAAGAGTGTGAAAAGAAGATTTTATCCATCGCACATTGCAATTGTCCGGAACGTGCAAAACAGGTAAAAGAAAAATTGGAAAAGCTGGCAAAATTTAAAGATATCAGAATTGTAAATACTGCAGGAGTCAGCACCATGTATGCCAATAATGGCGGTGTTATTGTAGCAGTTTAAAAAATAGCAGATAAAAAGAAAACAGATAAAGGAAAACAGAATCGGTGCAAACCGGTTCTGTTTTCTTTTGCTGTCGGTAACAAAATGGAGCATCCGCATATAGTAATAACAGACGATTGCAAGGCAAGGAGGGATGAAATGCAAATCGCAATCATTGGAGCAGATGAAAGAACACCGGCATTGAAACGTTGTCTGACGGAATCAGGAATTGGAATCATAGAAATAACGGAGCAGAATATCCGGCGACTGATGCAGAGTCAGATTATTGTATTACCGTTGCGGGCATTGGAGGAGGATGGCAGAATCAGAGGAAGCAGGGTAAAAATAGGAATGGTATTATCCTATGCAGCGGAGAGAAGTGTTATTTATGGAGGTTGTTTCCCGGAGGTTCTGACACGAAGACCATCAGGGCGGCGGATACGGCTGGTTGATTATATGGAAGATGAAGTCTTTAGAAATGAGAATGCCGGACTGACAGCAGAAGGCTGCCTTGTAGAAGCAATGACAAAGAGCAGGTGCTGCGTGAAAGGAAGAAACTGTCTGGTGGCAGGTTTTGGTTATTGTGGAAGAGCCATGGCAAAGCTGCTTTTATCTTTGGAAGCGGAAGTAACTGTTTATGATATAAAGGAAGATTGCCAGCGGGTGGCAATGGAAATGGGGTGTAGCTTGTGGCAGGAGAATGCAGAGGAGCAGAACTTTGAGTGGATTTTTCATATGGCAGATAAACCATGTCCAATAGACACAGTCTTAAAATGGTGCGATGAGAAAACATATCTATGGGATATTACAACTGGTGGCGGACTTCCGGCAGAGGAGTTAGAAGAAAAAGGTATTCATGTGGAACATCTTACTGCCGTTCCTGGAAGAATACTGACAGAAAGTGCAGGAATCATTCTTGCCCGGATAATAGAAAGAGGAGCAGCAGATTATGGAAGAGTATAAGCTTACATTAGGACTTGGAATTACCGGCTCTTTCTGCACTTTTGGGAAGATACTCCGGACGACAGAAGCACTGGTGCAAAAAGGAATAAAAGTTATTCCGGTATACTCCAGACATGCCGGAACGTTGGATACCAGATTTATGACAGCGGAAGTATTTCAAAACAGAATGCAGGAGATTACAGGAGAAAGGGGAATTCAAAGCATCGTGCAGGCAGAACCCATCGGTCCGTCAGGACTTTTTGATGTGATGGCAATTGCACCATGTACCGGAAATACCATGGCAAAGCTGCAGCAGGGCATTGTAGATACCGCAGTGCTTATGGCAGCTAAAGCGCATCTTAGAAATGAAAAGCCGTTGGTGCTGGCAATTTCTACCAATGATGCTTTGTCCATGAATCTTAGAAATATCGGACTGCTGATGAATATGAAGCATATCTATTTTGTGCCTTTCCGGCAGGATGATTATCAGAAGAAACCCCATTCTCTGGTGGCGGATTTTAACCGGTTAGAGGAGACTATTGCTGCAGCAATGAAAGAAAAACAGCTGCAGCCGGTGGTGCTGTCTCCAATGCCGGTAGATTATAAATGAAGGTCAATCTTATATTCACTGAGCCAGTAATGAATCTGCAGGAGATAAGCAATCATCTGAGGACCTGCCATAAGCTGGCCATACCATGGTTTGCCATAGTCTCCTTCCTGATTTAAGAATGGCATAGTCTTTTCTTTATCAATCAGTGCAAGAAGGGGACTTTCCCCGGTGGTCAGCAGTGCACTCAGACGCTGACGCAGGAGCTGTTCATAGTAAGGATGGTAGGTCTTAGGATAAGGACTTTTCTTGCGGAAAGTAATGGTGTCCGGAAGATAGTCTTTCGCACACTGCCGCAAAAGGTTTTTCACAAGACCATCTTTGGCTTTCATTTCCCATGGCACATTAAAGACATAGGAAACCAGGTTTTTATCTGCAAAAGGAACGCGGGCTTCCAGACCGGAGGACATACTGGTGCGGTCCATGCGGTTTAGCAGAGTCTGCATAAAGTAGCGGATGTTAAGATAGGAAATACGCCGGCGGCTGCATTCCGTATCATTGTCCGATGGCAGAATATCGACCTCTGCAATGGCATTTTCATAAGAACTTTGCACATAGGAATCTAAGGACAGTTCATCTGCAATTTCGTCTTTTAAGAAGGACTTGCGGAAAGACAAATCCGGTGTCCATGGAAACGTGTTGCAGGAAAGAAAATTCTTCCGGTGAAACCACGGATAGCCGCCGAAAACTTCATCGGCACATTCTCCGGTCAGGACTACCTTATGCTGCTTACTGACTTCCCGGCAGAAGAAGAGCAGGGATGAGTCAACGTCAGCCATACATGGAAGGTCATGGGCTTTCATGGAAGCAAAGAGTAAGTCAGCCTGGGAGCGGTTGTCACAGGTCAGATATTGATGCTCACTCTTAAGATAGTTTTTCATAATATCCACAAAGGGACGGTCTTCGGAGGGCTGAAAATCATTTGCCTTAAAGTAACGGGAATTATCTGTAAAGTCAAAGGAATAGGTAGAAAGAGTCTGCCCTTCTTTTCTTAATTCTTCCGCACAGACCGAAGAGACAAGACTGGAATCCAACCCGCCGGAAAGAAAGGTGCAGATAGGAACATCGGAAACCATCTGCCGGCGGATGGACTGTAACAGCAGCTCTTTTGTGTGGACAACGGTTTCTTCGTAGCTGTCTGTATGTGGATGGCTTTCTAATCGGAAGTAACAGTAATCTTTCAGTCCGGAAGCACTGAAAGTGAGGTAATGTCCCGGCAGACATTCTGCCATATGCTCATAAACTGCGTTGCCGGGGTTCCTGGCAGGACCAAGCCCGAAGATTTCGCAGAGTCCTGTTTTATTTACCGAAGGGATGCAGCCGGGATAACAGAAAATTCCCTTCGGCTCGGAAGAAAAGATAAGTGTGTCATGAAAAAGCCGGTAAAAGAGCGGCTTTACACCAAAGGCATCCCGGAAGAGATAGAGAAGCTGATGAGCCTCATCATAAATGGCAAAAGCGAAAATACCATTCATTTTCCGGACAAAGGACGGTCCTTCAAAAAGAAATCCATTTAAAATGACTTCTGTATCGGAATGAGTACGAAAGGTCATGCCATGGGAAACCAGTTCCTCACGGAGTTCTTTCGTATTATAAAGTTCTCCATTATAGACGATGGTGAAGTCTGCGTCACAATAATGTCTGGTCATAGGCTGAAGTCCACCATGAGGATCAATAATGGCAAGCCGGGTGTGGGAAAACCCTGTATGAGAGGTTAAATAAATACCATGGGAGTCCGGCCCGCGGTGATAAAGTGCGTCACTCATATCAGATAGAATGTTACGATAATAAGGCTCCCTTTCTAAAAAATCAGTATGTAAATTACAAAAACCGGAAATACCGCACATAGCAATTCTCAATTCATTTTTTGTAGTAATCTATGCATTTCCCTAAATAAAAAGTACAAAAAAGAAGAGAGATTTATGAAAGAGAGGAAGCATTTTCTAGGTGCAAAGCACAGGTAAGGAGTTGCCGGCAGTAAGTTGTGCGGGTTATAATAAAAAAGATGAAACTATTTTTCTGGCTGGAACGTCTAATTTACAGAAAGCAAAGGTTGAAAGGCTTTCTTTGCATATGCAGGTTTTCGGAAAGAGAAGAGGAAACAGGAATGAAGAAAAGAGGAATCGCAAAAGCGGTGGAGCAGGAAATCCTTGCATCCTATGAACAGCTTTACCGGCTGGCAATTACCTATGTAAAGAACGAACAGGACGCAATGGATGTAGTGCAGGAAAGTGCATATAAGGCAATGAAAAATGCCGGTCAGGTGAAGGAAGAAACCTATATTAAGACCTGGCTCTGGCGGATTGTTATAAATACGTCACTGGATATGTGCAAGAAACAGAAACGTATCGTAAGTGGAGTATTTATCCCGGAAGAAGCAAAAGAAGATGTATACAAAGACTGGGATATGCTGGCAGCGTTGGAAGAATTAGAAGAACGGGAAAGAACCATTGTGATATTAAAATATTTTGAAGAATGGAAAATAGATGATATTGCAGATCTTCTGAAAGAAAATCCAAACACCGTAAAATCAATCCTGTATCGCAGCTTAAAGAAATTAAAGATAAAGATGTCTAGGGAGGAAATAGCATGAACCATGAGAAAATAGACAGGATGAAGCAGGAATATGAGCAGATAGAAGTCCCGGAAGCATTGAAAACGCAGGTGGAAGCCGGAATCAGAAAAGGAAAGAGGGAGACCCAGAAAGGCAGTATCCGCTTTTTAAAAGGAGCAGCAACGGTAGCGGCAGCTATGGTTGCACTGGTGATTTCGGTAAATGTAAGCCCGACAATAGCCCATGCCATGGAAGAGGTTCCATTACTTGGCACAATTGTAAAGGTAGTGAACTTTTCTACATATTCTGATGTACAGGATGATAAGAATATGGAAGCAAATATAGACATTCCCCAGGTGGCAGTGACAAATCAGGATGGGGAAGTATTATCGGATGAGACGGACGAGCTGAATCAGGAAGTGAAAAAGTATGCCGGTGGTATTATTAAGTCTTATCAGTCTGATGTAGCTTCCATTGAAGATGGTGAGAATGGTAATGAGGCAGTGAATTCGTCTTATCAGGTAGTGACAGATAACGACCGGCTGTTTGCTTTAAGAATTGATACTTCCATTGTAATGGCAGGATCGAACCAGTATACGAAAATCTATAATATAGATAAGAAAACCGGAAATACCATTACATTAAATGATTTATTTCAGAAGGATTCCGATTATCTGGACCGGATTTCAGAGGAAATAGAAAAGCAGATGAAGGAAAATATGGAAAAAGACAGTAACCTGCAATACTTCTTAGACAAGGATGTAGATGGCTACAGCTTTGATGGAATTAAGAATGATATAAATTTCTATGTCAACAAAGAAGGAGAGCTGACCATTGTTTTTGATAAATATGAAGTAGCACCGGGTTATATGGGAATTGTAGAATTTACGATTCCGACCAGTGTGGTTTCTGATATTATAAAGGACGGATATCTGCAATAATATGACAAAGATGGTGCGTACTAGGCATTTATAGTAATCGAAAACTCCCCCGGATATTGGAAGAAATTTCAATATCCGGGGGAGTTTTTATGCTATATCATGAGATACTTTTATTTCTTGAAGTTAGCTCTCTTTCTTAAGGTCGGGTCAAGAATACGTTTACGGATACGTAAGGATTCCGGAGTAACCTCTAAGAGCTCGTCAACATCGATAAAGTCTAATGCCTGCTCTAAGGAAAGTATTTTCGGTGGAACTAGGGTCAGAGCTTCGTCTGCGGAAGAAGAACGTGTATTGGTTAAGTGTTTCTTCTTACATACGTTTAATTCAATGTCTTCCGGTTTAGAGGAAGAACCGATAACCATACCGGAGTAAACCTTTACACCGGCTCCGATGAAGAGAGTACCACGCTCCTGAGCGGAGAACAGACCGTAAGTTACGGATTCGCCGGATTCGAAAGCAATCAGGGAACCAAGTTTACGATAAGCAATATCTCCCTTGTATGGAGCATAGCCATTGAAAATGGTATTGATGATACCATTTCCTTTGGTGTCGGTTAAGAAGTCTCCACGGTAACCGATAAGACCACGGGATGGAATGTTAAATTCCATACGGGTATAGCCGCCGCTGATTGGACGCATATCAACCATCTCACCTTTACGCTGGCTTAATTTATCAATAACAGTACCGGTGAATTCATCCGGAACGTCAACATAAGCTAATTCCATAGGCTCTAATTTCTTGCCGTTTTCATCAGTGTGGTAAAGAACTTCAGCCTTGCTGACTGCAAATTCATAACCTTCACGACGCATATTTTCGATTAATACGGAAAGATGTAACTCACCACGTCCGGAAACCTTGAAGCAGTCTGCACTGTCGGTTTCTTCTACACGAAGGCTGACGTCGGTATTTAACTCACGGAACAGTCTGTCTCTTAAGTGACGGGAAGTAATGAATTTACCTTCCTGTCCTGCAAGCGGGCTGTCGTTGACCATGAAATTCATGGAAAGAGTAGGCTCGGAAATCTTCTGGAAAGGAATGGCAACCGGGTTGTCTGTTGCACAGATGGTATCACCGATATGGATGTCTGCAATACCGGAAATAGCAACGATAGAACCGATTTTCGCTTCCTTTACTTCTACTTTATTCAGACCATCAAATTCGTATAATTTGCTGATTTTGACTTTTTTCTGTTTGTCAGGCTCGTGGTGGTTTACTACGATAGCATCCTGATTTACCTTTAAGACACCGTTGTCTACTTTACCAACACCGATTCGTCCAACGTATTCATTATAATCAATGGTACTGATAAGAACCTGGGTGTTTGCATCCGGGTCACCGGTAGGTGCCGGAATGTAGTCGATAATGGTTTCGAATAAAGGAGTCATATCCTTGCGCTCATCATTTAAATTTCTCATGGCGTATCCATCTCTTGCAGAAGCGAAGATGAATGGGCAGTCTAACTGTTCGTCAGAAGCGTCTAAATCCATGAAAAGCTCTAATACTTCATCAATAACTTCTTCCGGTCTTGCTTCTGGACGGTCAATTTTATTGATACATACAATAACCGGCAGATTCAGTTCCAGTGCTTTCATAAGAACGAATTTGGTCTGTGGCATAGCACCTTCAAATGCATCTACCACAAGAATAACACCGTTTACCATTTTCAGAACTCGCTCAACCTCGCCACCGAAGTCGGCATGGCCAGGAGTATCAATGATATTGATTTTTACATCTTTGTAGAATACAGCAGTATTCTTAGAAAGAATGGTAATACCACGTTCACGCTCAATATCATTGGAATCCATGACACGTTCCTGGACTTCCTGATTGGCACGGAATACACCACTCTGTTTCAACAGCTCATCGACCAGAGTAGTTTTACCGTGGTCAACGTGGGCGATGATAGCTATGTTTCTAATATCGTCTCTTGTTGTTTTCATATAAAATCCTTCCTTCTATCAGTGCATAAAATTCAGTTTCTTCTTATATATAATGCCTGTCCATAAATGACCGGCGTTTTTATTCTATCACATATTGAAAAATACGCAAGTATTTCTTTCTTTACAGAAAATTGCTTTCCTGTAAAGAAAAAAACGCTCCGCGAGGATGCGCACTGCGGCGTATAAGGTAGATGTCGCAAGCGACCGCCGCAGGCGCGAGAATGTGCCAAGGCACATTCTTTGTTCAAGGACATAGCGCATATGCATGGAAAAGTGGCTTTATGCATAATATATCCAAAATGTTATCGACAGATTTTGATGAGTTTCATCTCATTGGAATGGTACTGTAAAAACGTTCGAAAACACACTAAATAAAGGAGAAAGATTCATGGCAGATAAGATTTTAGAAAACAACCAGGTATCCATTGTAGGGGAGATTATTTCCGATTTCCAATACAGTCATGAAGTGTATGGGGAAGGCTTTTATATGGTGGAGGTAGCGGTCAGCAGATTAAGTAATTTTTCCGACTACATTCCATTGATGATTTCAGAGCGTCTGATTGACACTTCGCAGAGTTACATAGGACAGAAGGTATATGTGACCGGACAGTTCCGTTCCTATAACAGACATGAGGAACTTAAGAACCGGCTGGTTCTCTCCGTATTCGTCCGGGAGATTGAGTTTATTGAAGAAGAGACAGAGGAGATGAAGAGCAATCAGATTCTTCTTGATGGCTATATCTGTAAAGACCCGATTTACCGTAAGACTCCTCTTGGAAGAGAAATTGCAGACCTGTTGGTGGCGGTAAACCGTTCCTATGGAAAATCTGATTATATCCCATGCATCTGCTGGGGAAGAAATGCAAGATTTGCCGCAAGATTTGAGGTGGGTGTGCATGTGCAGATCTGGGGCAGAATCCAGAGCAGGGAGTATGTCAAACGCTTAAATGAGGATGAGGTAGAGAAGCGTACCGCCTATGAAGTATCCGTGAGCAAAATTGAATATATGGAATAAAATAGTAGAAATAAAGAATAATTGAGAAAGCATGAAACATACAGACATTGCTTTTTATTGGAAATTGTGGTATCGTAAGTAAATCTGGGATAAAGAGTCCCTGTAAGAATTGGCATGGAGGTTTGTCATGGAAAAGGGTTCCGTACAGATTTATTATGGTGCAGGTCGTGGAAAGACCAATGCTGCACTGGGCAATGCGTTGCGGGCAGCCGGAGAGAATAAGAGTGTAATTATTATCCAGTTTTTAAAAGGAAAAACAGATGATCAGATTGCTTATATGAAGCAGTTAGAGCCGGAAATCAAGGTATTCCGTTTTGAAAAATCAGAAGAGAATTATGATGAACTGCCGGAAGAAAGACAGGCAGAAGAGAAACTCAATATGAAAAACGGACTGAATTTTGCCAAGAAAGTGCTGGTTACCGGTGAATGCAATGTACTGATTCTGGATGAAGTTCTGGGCCTTATAGATGCCGGAATAATTTCGTCGGAAGAATTAGAAGCTGTTTTAAAAGCAAAGATGGATGAAACAGAGGTTATTATGACCGGAAGGGTATTAGAAGAATCCATTCGCAGTTATGCAGATGAGATTTATAAGATTACTGCGGAAAAATAAGAAAGAAAATGTAAAATGTCTGCATAGGACGTTGACAGATAGTAGCAGCGGTGCTATATTGAGGTAAGAAATTTAATATATGAAGGTAGAGGTTGCGTGAGACAAGAGTACTTGGTCGGATATGGCAGACATAGAAGAAGACATAAGGAAAGGGGAACACGCCGAAAGGTTATTTTTCCTGCAAAGAATAATCTTGGGCATGGATTGAAGAAGTTCATGACTGTCATCTTGTAATAAGATGGGGCGCTATCGGTATGATCCATAATAATTTAAGTGGAATATCAACCGGCTCCCTGTGAGCCGGTTTTTTTATGCTGGTAATAAAAGCAAAACAAACGATATCTTCATACAATAAATAAGATACTTATAAAGTGGAGGAAAAAGAACATGTCTATTTACAAAGGTTCCGGAGTTGCAATTGTAACCCCGATGAAAGCAAATGAAGAAGTTAACTATGACAAATTAGCAGAATTAATTGAAGAACAGATTTCTGAAGGTACAGACTGTATCGTAATCGCAGGAACAACCGGAGAGAGTTCTACCTTATCCATGGAAGAACATCACAAAGTAATCTGTGCAGCAGTAGAATTTGCAAAACACAGAGTTCCGGTAGTAGCAGGAACCGGTTCTAACTCAACGGAGACAGCAATCCAGTTGACCCAAGAAGCAGAAGAAGCAGGAGCAGACGGAGCACTTATCGTAACTCCATATTATAATAAGGCAACACAGAAAGGTTTAATCGGACATTATTCTAAGATTGCACAGGAAACAAGACTTCCGATTATCATGTATAATGTACCGGGAAGAACCGGATGTAACCTTCTGCCGGAGACAGTTGCAGAATTATTCCGCACCCAGGAAAATATTGTTGGATTAAAAGAAGCAACCGGTAACCTTGCACAGGCATCTAAGACCATGTACTTAACCGATGGAAAGCTTGATTTATATTCCGGAGAAGACGGACTGGTTGTACCACTTATGTCCATTGGCGGAATCGGAGTAATTTCCGTATGGGCAAACCTTGCTCCGGCAAAAGTGCATAATATGTGTGAAAGCTTCTTCAAAGGAGACCTTGCAACAGCAAATCAGTTACAGAGAGAAGCCCTTCCATTGATTGATGCATTATTCTGTGAAGTAAACCCGATTCCGGTAAAAGAAGCATTAAATCTTATGGGCAAGAACGTCGGACCGCTTCGTTCCCCGCTTTGCGAGATGGAGCCAGCCAATAAGGAGAGACTGATTCAGGCAATGCGTACATATGGATTAAAATTAGTATAAGAAACTGGAGATGATAGAGATGACAAAAGTAATCATGCATGGCTGTAATGGAAAAATGGGTCAGGTAATAACCGGCCTGATTGCACAGGACGAAGATGTGGAGATTGTAGCCGGAATTGATACCTATGATGAGAAGAAAAATGATTATCCGGTATATAAGACCATCCGGGAATGCCAGATTACAGCAGATGTTGTGATTGATTTTTCCAATGCCAAGGCAGTTGATGAACTGTTAAATTACTGTGGAGAGAAGAAGCTTCCGCTGGTACTTTGCACCACCGGTTTATCCGAAGACCAGCTGGCGAAAGTTACTGAGACCAGCAAAGAGACTGCAATTTTAAAATCTGCCAATATGTCACTTGGAATCAATACCTTAATGGATTTATTGCAGACTGCTATAAAGAAGCTTGCACCTGCCGGCTTTGATGTGGAAATCGTAGAGAAACATCATAACCAGAAGCTGGATGCGCCGAGTGGAACTGCTCTTGCATTAGCAGATGCCATGAATGAAGCTATGGACAATACCTATTCCTATAAATTAGACAGGAGCAGTGAGCGGAAGAAGAGAGATGCAAAAGAAATCGGTATTCAGGCAGTCCGTGGAGGAAGCATTGTTGGTGAACATGAAGTAATCTTCGCAGGAACTGATGAAGTGATTGAATTTAAGCATACGGCATATTCTAAGGCAATCTTTGGGAAAGGAGCTGTAGAAGCAGCAAAGTTCTTAAAGGGAAAACCTGCCGGAATGTATGATATGCATGATGTAATTCGTGCAGAGTAGAGTTGGGCACGCATATAATTACAAAATAAGAAATCCCCGGTATCATATCCGAAAAAGATATGATACCGGGGATTTAATATTTACGCATAGTTCGTTTTACAATAACTGGATACCTGCATCTGCTGCAGCCTTGCACATGTCTTCCGGCCAGAGAGAAGACTGGACTTCTCCGATATGGGCCTTACGAAGGAAGAACATACAGATACGGGACTGTCCGATTCCTCCACCGATGGTATATGGAAGTTTGCCATCAATGATTGCTTTCTGGAAAGGAAGCTTAGCACGTTCCGGGCAGCCTGCTTTATCAAGCTGTGAGAGCAGTGCAGCCTTGTCTACACGGATTCCCATGGAAGATAATTCCAGTGCAATATCAAGGACAGGATAGTATACTAAGATGTCGGCATTTAAAGACCAGTCATCGTAGTCCGGGGCACGTCCGTCATGACGCTCGCCGGATTCTAAGACATCACCAATCTGTAAGATGCAGACAGCACCCTTTGCCTTGGTTATGTAATATTCACGCTCCTTTGGAGTATTTTCAGGGAACATATCCTCTAATTCCTGAGTGGTAATGAAGAAGATATCATGCGGAAGAATCTCTTCAATATAATCGTACTGGATAGCCATATATTTTTCTGTTTTACGAAGACATTTGTATACAGTACGGACAGTATCTTTTAAAGTTTCCATGCTGCGGTCTTTCTTTGCAATGACTTTTTCCCAGTCCCACTGGTCTACGAAGATAGAGTGGATATTATCTGCGATTTCATCGCGGCGGATAGCATTCATATCGGTGTAAAGACCTTCGCCCTCTTTGAAATCATAATGCTTTAAGGCATAACGTTTCCATTTAGCAAGAGAGTGAACAACTTCTGCTTTACGCTCATTCTGTTCTTTGATGGTGAACGTAACCGGACGCTCCACACCATTTAAGTTATCATTTAATCCGGAATCAGGGTCAACGAAAAGTGGTGCTGAAACACGGGAAAGGTTTAAACGCAGGGAAAGCAGATTCTGGAAGAAATCTTTCACTGTTTTAATCGCAATCTGTGTATCATGCAGGTTAAGTTGAGACTGATAATTTTTTGGTATAATCAGATGTTCCATAATAGCTCCTTTTTCATTTTAGTCTGCAATTATTATAGCACAGCAATTCGAGTTTGCAATGGATTATTTGTTTAAAAAAGAGTACAGAAGCGGATATAATTTATCACTGTGTTCAATATAACTTCCATGACCTTCTCCCGGAACAATAACCAGAGTGGCATGCTCAATATTTTCTGCAATCTTTTTTGTAACCTTTTTCTTGATTAAATCTTTTTCGCCGGCTAAGACAAGGGTTGGAATCTTGATTTTATGTAAGTCCACCGGCTGGATATCTGGCTCATTGAGCATCATTGTGGAAAAAGGATTCGGATTCTTTTTGCATTCCCTGCGGATGCGGCGGTAGTCTCTTCCTTTGATGTCCTTTGGCGTCAGGTTTGCACCGCTGATCATAAGCTTGGAGAGCTTATCCGGGTATTTCGAAGCTAAGAGAAGTCCGACGATACCGCCGTCACTGAAGCCATAAAAGAGAGGGGCCTTTAATTCTAAGGCATCAATAAAAGCTGCCATGTCGTCTGCCATATCCATGTAATGAAGTTCTTTTGGAGAAGCAGAAAGACCGTGACCTCTGGAATCGATGGCATAAACGGTATAATGTTCGGCAAGCTCCGGAATCAGTACATCAAAAATTTCGTGGGTTTCGCCATTTCCATGCACTAGCAGGAAAGGCTGCCCTTCGCCATATTTTTCATAATAGAGAATCTGACCATTTAATTGAATATACATAATGATTATCGTCCTTTAAAATTGATTATTTTGTCATTCTATTTTATAGTAAAGGTAATTCAACTTTTTTAGTGTAGCATTTTATAAAGGAGAAAACAAGATGGAGACAGAACATGTTATGCATACTTTTGCCCCGGTATACGATAAAAAATCCAGAGTATTAATCTTAGGCACGTTCCCGTCGGTCAAGTCGAGAGAGAACCGGTTTTACTACGGCCATCCGAGAAACCGCTTCTGGAAAGTAACGGCGGCAGTATGCGGCTGTGAGGTCCCAGAGACGATAGAAGAAAAGAAGGCATTTCTTCTTGAAAATCATATTGCTATCTGGGATGTTATTGCATCCTGCGACATAGCAGGATCTTCAGACAGCAGCATAACAAATGTTGTGGCGAATGATATTGAACGGCTGTTAACGGAGGCTCCCATCGAGGCTGTTTTCCTAAATGGCGCAAAAGCCTACGAATTATTTATGAAATACTGTTCCTGTAAGGATAAGGCAGAAATCTGCAAGCTGCCGTCCACCAGTCCTGCCAATGCTGCATGGAGTCTGGAGCGGCTGATAGAAGAATGGAAGAAAATCAGGAGATAGGATGAAATGTATACAGACAGACAGTTAAAGATTATAGCGGTCTTAAAAAGTGCAGATGGCTGGATGAGTGGTTCCCTTCTGCGGGAAAATATCGGGGTGAGCAGCAGGACACTGCAGATGGATATTAAGGCAATCAATGAGAAACAGTCAGGAGAGCCTCTGATACAGTCTAATAACCGGCTGGGGTATCTTTTGAAAAATAAGATTGCATTAGAGCAGGAACAGAAAAGTTGCGGACAGGAGAACTATGTGCATTCCAAGCAGATTATTACTTTGCTGCTGTTTGAAAAGGAGTATACCAGTATTGGAACGATTTCTGAGCGATTATTCCTTTCCCGGTCATCTGTAACTTCTGACCTGCCGCAGGTAAAGCGGATTATAAGCCGCACGCCGGGGGCAGATCTTTTGGTATCCGGACAATATGGACTTAAGATTCAGGCATCGGAGAATGTAAAGAGAATCATGTGCATGAAGACCATGCAGAGCAGACAGGATTATCATATGTTGTTTTCGGAAGAAGAGATGGAGCAGTTTGCAGAAAATCAGAAAAAGTTACAGGCTGTTCTGGCAGAAGTATTTACCAGAAACCAGTTTATCGTATCGGGAGAAGCCTATCATGATTTTGCACGTTATCTGGCAGTATGCATGATGCGAAGCCAGATGGGATTTCCGGTAACAGAGGAAGAGGATGGCACAACTGAAATGCCTGGCAGACTTTCTACTGAGCTGGTAGATGAAATCGAAAAGGTGTGCACCTATCGGTTTAAGGAGAAGGAAAAGCAGAATGTAGAGGCACGGTTAAAGGAATTGAATATGGTCTGTAAGGAGACGGACATTCAACTGGATATGCTGCAGAAATTAGAAGTATTTATCCAGCGGGTGCAGGAGGAAACCGGACTTAAATTGCAGGTGGAGCGGGACCTTTTAGAGGTTTTATCAGACCATGTGTCAAGAATGGAACTCCGGATTCAGAATGGACGTAATAATATCGGTAATCATACCAAAGAAATGGCAAAGCGGTATCCGCTGGAAATGCATCTTTTAAGAACCTGTTTAAGTCCTGTTTTAAATACAGAGATTCCGGATGCGGAAATGGGCTATCTGGTGCTTTATTTTGCATCTGCAATTGAACGTAACAGAAGAAAGCCGGATATTTTATTTATCAGTGACCAGAGTGCCAGCAGCATTTATAATGTACAGAATAAATTAAAAGGCTTCTTAGGGGAGCGAATCAGTGAGATAACAGTTATCCCGGAATATTTATTTGAACAGAGAAAGGAGTGGTATTGCCGGAATTACCAGCTTCGGATTACATCGGAAAAGGAGCTGGTATTAAAGGATGCTTCCTTTACTTATCTCGACCTCTTTGCAGACAATGAGCAGATTATGCGGCTGGGGAGAAATGTTGATAAGCTTGAAAATAACTACTGGAAGGAAAAGGAAGAAAAGCTCCGGAAAAAATATGGCACAAAGGACAGTCTGTATCTGATAGAAGAAGTGGCAGACTTTGATGATTTAAAGAAAAGAATCGGCTATGAATATCAGGAACAGAAGGTGTCGAAGGAGACCATCGGAAGCAGCCGTCTTTCTATGATTGACCATGAGCAGGATGGCAGAAATAAGATTTATCGCATTTATCTTAAAAAGCCATTTTCTTATGGCGGTAAGCAGATTACAGAAGTTATTGCAGCACATTATGGCGGAGAAGGGGATATGATAGAATTCTTTGACTATGTAAAAGAGCTGTTAGGTGGACAGAGCTAGGCAGAGGATTTCGCTATTAGTGACGCAAAAGTATAAATTTCCTGAAACATAAAAGCACGGTATAATAAGCTTAACAAAATAAATGCGGGTCATTTATGAAAGGAGAATGTTTATGGGAAAAAATTATGAGAAGCTGGGAGATGAAATTATTACCCGGCTGGGAGGAGAACAAAATATTACCAAGCTGTTTCACTGTGCTACAAGACTTCGTTTTCAGCTTGCAGATATGTCTAAGGCAGACCTGGAAGGAATCAAGAAGCTGCCGGATGTCATGGGCGTAGTAGAAAGTGTTGGCGGTGTTCAGGTTATCATTGGAAATGATGTAGCATCCGCTTATGCTGCAATTGTAGCAAAGCATAAGATTGAAAACAGCGGTGATGGCAAGATGGTTGAAAAAGCAGATGCAGCACCGGAGAAAAATGGAATTGTATCAAAAATTCTCAATGTGCTTTCTGCCATTTTAGGACCGGCAATTCCACTGATTATGTGTAGTGGATTGATTTCAGCATTACTGATTATTTTAACCAAGTGCGGACTGAGTACAGAAGGCACAACCTATACCATCATCAGCATGGTTGGAAATGCAGCATTATATTTCCTGCCGGTATTACTGGCATATACTTCTGCCAAGAAATTCGGCTGTGATATTATGACCAGTGTTTTCCTTGGCGCAATTATGATTAGTCCGACATTGATTGGATTAACGGAGCAGGGAAGCTTTGTATCACTTTTCGGACTGCCGGTGAAAACAGTAAATTACAGCTCTACCGTAATTCCGATTATTTTAACTATCTGGATCTTCAGCTATGTAGAGAAGCTGGTAGTTAAAATTGTTCCAGCAGCAGTTAAATTTGTATTTAAACCGTTACTGTCTGTTATTATCATGATTCCAGTTATGTTATGTATTACCGGACCAATCGGAAGCTATTGTGGAGACCTTTTATGCAAAGCACTGACCGCAATCAATAACGTAGCACCTTGGTCTTCTGTATTAATTGTTGGCTGTCTTGCACCACTTTTAGTATTAACCGGAATGCATCTTGCATTGATTCCGCTTGTAATGTCCATGTTTGCAACAGCAGGATATGATAATATGTTATTCGTTGCATTTATCGGAATGAACTTCTCACAGTTCGGTGTAGCATTAGCTTGTATGTTAAAAACTAAAAATAAAAACCTTCGTACACTGGCATCTTCCTGTGCAATTACAGCATTCCTGGCAGGAGTTACAGAGCCTACCCTTTATGGAATCTGTGTACGAATGAAGAAACCTTTGATTGCTACCTGGATTGCATGTATCGTAAACGCAATCTTCTGTGCAATCTTCAGCGTAAGAGTATACAGCTTCGGCGCTCCATCCTTCTTTACAATGCCGATTTTCTTAAATCCGGATGGAACGATGAGTAACTTCTATTTTGCAATTGCTGCAGCAGCAATTACCATTGTAGTAAGCTTTGTATCAACCTGGGTGTTAGGATTTGATGACAGCATTTATGGAGAGGAAGCAGCTTAATGGAAAAAAGTCTGAATGTAGTGGAAAAAATATCGGATCAGCTTTATGTGATTACGGAGACAGAGAGTGTGCATTGTTATCTTGTTATAGGAAGTGATAAGGCAATGCTCTTTGACATCGGCTATGGCTATGAAAATATCATGCCACTGGTTCGTACAATTACAGATTTGCCGGTTATGCTGGTGTTAAGCCACGGTGACCCGGATCATGGTCTTGGAAGCAAATGGTTTGATGAAGTGTGGATACATCCGCTGGACTGGGGAAAGCTTCTTTGGAATGACACTACAGAGATGCGTAAAAAAGCAATGGATTACAGGGTAAATAAAATGCCCTGGACAAAAGAACTGATACCGGAAGAGTTCCCGGAGTGGAGAATCAGCAGTAAGACGAAACCTCATTTTCTCTGTCATGGAGACAAGATTTCGCTGGGAGATATTGAATTTACGGTATTACATACGCCGGGACATAGCTATGGACATATTATGCTTCTGGAAGAGGAGAAAAAATGGCTCTTTTCCGGAGACCAGATATCTGCACACAACATCTGGCATTTTCAGGGAAATGATGTGCAGGCTCCCTTCCGGAGTACACTTCACAGCTTGAAGGAGCTGGCATTAAAAGTAACAGAGGATTATAAAATTTATCCGGCACATGACATTATTCCGATTCAGAAAAATTATCTGACAGATTTGATAGACTGTTTCGAATGGGAACTGCAGGAGAATTATAAAAAGGATGCACCATTCCATTCTTTTGCAGGAGACGGCTATCAGCATTTTTATCAGACTGTAAATCTCATATATTCTGATGAGCGGCTGGGTGAATTCCTCGGAAGGAAAATAGAGCGATAGGGGGAGTGTAAGTGGAATTTAAAGAAAATTTCTTATGGGGCGTAGCCACTGCTGCGAACCAGTGCGAAGGAGGATATTTAGAAGGAGGAAAAGGACTTACCATACAGGACTATATAAAAGGTGGCGGAATCGGAAGACCACGGATGTTTCGCAGTACCATGGAAGAAGGAGCATTCTATCCGAGCCATGATGCGGTAGACCATTATCATCATTATGAGGAAGATATCCGCCTTTTGGCGGAGATGGGCTGCAAATGTTATCGCATGAGTATCAGCTGGGCAAGAATTTTTCCAACCGGATGCGAAGAGGAGCCAAATCAGGAAGGACTTTCCTTTTATAAGAATATTTTTACCCTGTGCAAATCCCATGGCATAGAGCCGGTGGTGACCTTAAGCCACTTTGAAATGCCATGGTATCTGGTAAAAGAAAAGGGCGGTTTTGCAAACCGGGAAGTAATTGATGATTTTGTTCGTTATGCCTGTTGTGTAATGAATTATTTTAAAGAGGAGGTACATTACTGGCTTTTATTTAACGAGATTAACTTTGGCGTAATGCCAATGGGTGCTTATAAGTCGCTGGGGCTGCTTGATGGAAAATATCTCGGCGGGGAAGCATTCATTTCTCTTAAATCCATGACCGTAGACGAAAAAGTAAGATTCCAGGCATTACATCACCAGTTTGTTGCCGGAGCGAAAACGGTGATAGAAGCAAGGAAAATCAGTCCGGAAATAAAAGTGGGCTGTATGATTGGACACATTACGCAGTATCCGCTGACCTGCCGGCCGGAAGATATGTTAGAGTGCCAGCACAAAGACCGGCTATTAAATAAATTTGCCGGAGATGTAGCCGTGTTCGGCAGTTATCCGTCCTATATGAACCGTTATTTTAAAGAACATCAAATTACGATTCAGAAGGAGCGGGAGGATGATGGAATTTTAAAAGCAGGCTGTGTGGACTTCTATACCTTCAGCTATTATATGACAAACTGTGCCACGATAGATGATGCAGCAGAGCAGACCGATGGAAATCTTTTGGAGGGAGCCAGGAATCCGTATCTGACCGCCAGTGAATGGGGCTGGCAGATAGATCCGAAGGGACTGCGCTATACATTAAATGAACTTTGGGACCGCTATCATCTTCCAATGATGGTGGTGGAAAATGGATTTGGTGCACCGGATGAAGTCGATGCAGATGGAAGCATCCACGATGATTACCGTATTTCCTATCTCAATGACCATATCGCAGCAATGGGCGAGGCAATCGAGGACGGTGTAGACCTGTTCGGCTATACCATCTGGTCAGCCATGGATCTTGTCAGTGCCGGAACCGGCGAAATGAAGAAGCGTTACGGACTCATTTATGTGGACAGACATGATGATGGCAGCGGAGATTTTAAGCGAATCCCAAAAGACAGCTATTACTGGTATGCAAAGTGCATTCAGGAAAACGGAAAAAATATTACCGCATAAAGGATTGTGGAGATAAAAAGTAAGATGCGTACAGCGGGTATTGGGTATGCATCTTACTTTTTTACGCTGCAACGCATCCGTAAGAAGCTGCCGGTGGCAGGTTCTGCAGGTGAGTAGCGAGAAATCTTGGGGGACTGTTAGAAAATTTGACACAATAGAAAATGCATGATAAATTTACTCTGAAAAAAGAGAAAGAAGGAAGAAGCATATGGAGAAAATCGCAAGCTTTACAATTGACCATATTAAACTGCAGCCGGGTGTCTATGTATCAAGAAAGGATGCAGTAGGAGACAGTACAGTAACAACTTTTGATTTAAGAATGACATCACCAAATGATGAACCGGTTATGAATACCGCAGAGGTGCATACCATAGAGCATCTTGGCGCAACCTTTTTAAGAAATGACGCAGAGTATGCCAGCAAGACCGTATACTTTGGACCAATGGGCTGCCGGACAGGCTTTTATTTATTGCTGGCGGGAGACTATACATCCAAAGATATCGTGCCACTGATGATTCGCATGTTTGAATTCATCCGTGACTTTAAAGGTGAGGTACCGGGCGCAAGTCCAAAAGACTGCGGCAACTATCTTGATATGAACCTTGGTATGGCAAACTATCTGGCAGACCGTTATTTAAATAATGTGCTCTATCATATTGATGATGCACACCTGAATTATCCGGCGTAGAGGATACTTGGAAAATTTGCTTTAAAGCAGATATGAAAAATGTATTGCGTAATGCATAAGTAGGAAATCAGCAGAAAGAGGAAAGAAAACATGAGTAAAATCGGAATTATCGGTGCTATGGAATTAGAAGTAGCAACATTAAAGAAAAATATGGATACAGACCAGATTACAAAGAAAGCCGGCATGGAATTTCATGAGGGTAATTTAAAAGGAATGCCGGTAGTAGTGGTACAGTGCGGTGTAGGAAAAGTAAATGCAGCAATGTGCGTGCAGATTCTTGCAGATTTATATGATGTAACACATATTATCAATACCGGTGTAGCAGGCTCTTTGAATTCTGTATTAGATATCGGAGATATTTTAGTATCTAAGGATGCTATTCAACATGACATGGATGTGACACCATTAGGCTATGCAAAAGGACAGATTCCGGGATTAGAGCAGCTTGCTTTTGTGGCAGATGAAAAGTTGTGTAAGACTGCCGTAGAGGTATGTAAAAAAGTAAATCCGGATATTCATGTAACAGAAGGCCGCGTAGTAAGTGGAGACCAGTTTATTTCCAGCAAAGAGATAAAGGATGCATTAATTGCAGAATTTCATCCGGACTGTACGGAGATGGAGGGAGCCTCCATCGCGCAGGCAGCAACTTTAAATAACATCCCATATGTAGTCATTCGTGCAATTTCAGATAAAGCAGATGGCTCTGCACAGGAGGATTATCCAACTTTTGAAAAGAAAGCAGCAGAGCATTGTGCAAAGTTAGTACAGGAAATGATGAAGGAGCTGTAAGAATCTTTGAATTGGGTAAAAAACCGCAGAAATGCCAGCCTTTTACCCTGACGAGAGTCAGCGAAGCCAGAATTCCCAGCTCCTCCAGGAATCCGCAAAAAAAAAAACAACCCGGATATTTGTAATGCCCCTAAAACTATGCTTTTAGGAAGCAACAAATATCCGGGTTGCCTTTTTGCAGTCATCTTACATAAATTTCATAAACATATTCAAAAACCGTAAATAGTCATCATAATTAAAGAAGCGGTCAAGAATATCCTGCAGGGCATTCTGCTCAAGGGAATCCCACTGGTCAACAGAAAGGGAATTATCTATAGCACCTGCATTGTAGGCAGCATTGCTGTTTGCACTTGCAGCAACGGCTGTTCCGTCCGGAAGAGTGACACCTTCCTGCATATAGCCGGTGATTTTGGCTACATAATTCTGGGTTTCTTTAAATGGAGGAATTCCACCGTATTTTGCTACGTTTCCGCTGCCTGCATTGTAGGCAGCAAGAGCAAGGGAGGTATCTCCGTTGTATTTATTTAAAAGCTCGCTGATATATTTGGCACCTGCCATAATATTCTGTTCCGGGTCATAAGGGTCGGTACAGCCAAAATAAGAAGCAGTGGAAGGCATTAGCTGCATGATGCCCATGGCTCCTGATTTGGAAGTGGCATTTGCCTGAAAATTGGATTCCTGCTTTGCCATGGCGGTCAGAAGAGAAACAGAGACACCATAGGTATCGGCGGCTTTCTGAAAAATAGATGCAAGGGAATTGTTACCTGCATTATTTAAATAGGATTCAAAATTATTTACACCGTTTACAGAGGTTGTGGAAGCAGCGGTACTTCCAAGCGCAGCGGTAATCGGATCAATCTGCATGGATAGAACTCCTTTCATAATCTGAAATTCTTCTTTCTCATTAAGATGCGAATTCCAGGCTGTGTATTAAAATTACAATTTATTCTAGTATAGCATAAAAAACTTGTTTTTTGAAGTCTCATATTGTAGAGTTATTGTGTTTGATGTAGAAAGGGCGAATTAGAAAGAAGGATTACAGAATGAAACAAAATGGCTATGTCAAAGCAGTGAAAGCAGCATTTCCGTATACGATACCGGTATTGACAGGTTATCTTTTTATAGGAATTGCATTTGGCGTGATGTATCAGGAAAAAGGCTACAATTTTCTTTGGGCAATCCTGATGAGTATCTTGGTGTACGCCGGAAGCGGACAGTATCTGGCGGTTAATTTCTTTGCACCGGGAGTCAGTTTCCTGCAGATTATATTCTTAGAATTTATGGTAAATATCCGGCATGTCTTTTATGGACTGTCTTTAATAGAAAAATTCCGTGATATGGGAAAAAAGAAATTATATATGATTTTTTCCCTGACAGATGAGACCTATTCTTTATTCTTTATTACAAAAGTGCCGGAGGGCGTGGATGAGCACAAATTCCTGTTTTCCATTGCGTTGTTAGACCAGCTTTACTGGATTATTGGCTCTGCCATCGGAGCCATTGCCGGAACGCTGATTCCGTTTGACACAACGGGTATTGATTTTGCCATGACAGCATTGTTTGTCGTAATTTTTGTGGAGCAGTGGCTGACCAGCAGGAATCATTTGCCGGCGCTGACCGGAATTGCAGCATCCCTTATCTGCCTGCTTATCTTTGGCAGTGATAATTTCATTCTGCCATCCATGATTTGTATTATGATAATTCTGTTATCCGGTCGTAAGGTGATGGAAGAAAAGGAGGTAGCGGAAAATGCCGATTAGCGTGGAACGGTCATTATTAATTATTGTGGTTTGCGGATTGGTTGTATTTACAACAAGGGCAATTCCGTTTGTATTATTCAGTGGGAAAAAAGAAATCCCGGAAATCGTAAAATATCTTGGAAAAGTGCTGCCGCCTGCAGTTGTGGGAATGCTTGTTATTTATTGCTTAAAGGCAGTAAATGTAGTGAAGTTTCCCTTTGGTCTGCCGGAATTTATTGCAATTTTCGTAGTAGTTGTTTTACATGTGTGGAAAAGAAATAATTTACTGAGCATCGGTGTGGGAACCGTGCTTTATATGGTGTTGATACAGACAGTATTTGCGTGATGTTAAAGAAATCTTAAAGACTTGGTGCCTTGGTTCTTAAAGGTTCATTCGATACAATAATGGTGTACTTGGAAAGGGGAAAAGAAAATGTATAACATATTGATATGTGATGATGAACCGGATATCGTGTCCGCGTTAAAAATCTATCTTGCATCGGATGGCTATGGAATTTACGAGGCTTATAACGGTCGGGAAGCAATTGAAATGATGCAGAAAACAGAGATACATCTTGTGCTCATGGATATTATGATGCCGGAAATGGACGGCATCCAGACCATGGTGAAGATTCGTGAGAACAGCAATGTCCCTGTGATTTTCCTGACTGCAAAAAGTGAAGACAACGATAAGGTTTTAGGACTTATGGTGGGAGCAGATGATTATATTACCAAGCCATTTAATCCGGTGGAGGTCCAGGCAAGAGTAAAATCCCAGCTGCGCCGTTATATGCAGCTGGGAGGTGGAAACATGACAAAGAAGAATCTTGCCATCGGTGGCATTGAATTAGATGACAGTGCCAAGGTTGTGACGCTGGACGGAGATGCGGTGAGTCTTACCCCTACAGAGTATGATATTTTGAAACTGTTTATGGAACAGCCCGGAGTTGTATTTTCTCCAAAGGATATCTATCGCAAAGTATGGAAAGATGCGCCGTTTGGCTCAGAAAGTACAGTGGCAGTGCATATTCGCCATCTTCGGGAAAAATTAGAGTATGACCCTGCAAATCCACGATATTTAAAAGTGGTGTGGGGACAGGGCTATAAGATGGAAAGAGGAAACACACCATGAAAAAGAAAAAAAGAAGCATCAGAAGAGCAAGCGCAGTCATTGCATTTATTTTACTGACTTCAATTGCATTTTTATCTGCAGTATTTACGCTGGAAATGATAGACAGCCAGATCTATCGAAACAGCCAGGAGGAAACAGCGGCAGACTTTCAGGAGCAGATTGGTTCCTATCTGGCAGCAGAAATTTTTTCAGACTTTGTAAATTATGATATAGAGGATGCGCGGTCTTGTGCATACAGCCTGGCTGATGAGACGAACTTTAATTTTTATGTATTTAAAAAGAGTGTAGATACTTCCGTGGAACGAATCTGTACCATAGAAAACGGAAATCTGGCAAGCGTCATTCCGGAATACATGGCAATCGTGGGAAATTATGACAGTTATTGTTATCCGGGAATTACCATAGATGTTTTAAACAGTCCGGAGCAGATATTTACGGAAGTAGAAGAACAGGATGCAAATCTTTCAAGAGGTGATATTTATGCAGTGGCATTCTTCCCGCTGGGGGATTTGACTTATCATGATGATTTGTATTTTAAAATGAAATATATTGATTTTGCATATAAGACCCGCTATGCAATCTTTGAGGTACTTGCAGTAAGTACAATTGGAGCAGTTATTTTACTGGTTACGCTGGTACGGACTGTCGGAAAGAAGGATGAAGAGGGCAGAATACAGAGAAGTTTTATCGATAAGATTCCATTGGAACTCTATGGACTGATGCTTTATATTGTTGAAGCCGGTGTGGCAGGATTTTTTGGAAATATATGGGGATTTTACGGAACGAACATAGGCTCCCTTGCTGCCATTGTGATACTGGCAGTATTGACAGCAATCCTGCTTTTAGTATTTCTCATGAGCTGCTCAGTAAGGCATAAGACAAAGACGCTGTGGAGCAACACGCTGTTATGCCGGTTTGTAAAATGGCTGAAACAGGCATTGTCTTATATTAAAAAGCATATGCCGTTTATTTATAAAGGTGTAGTGATTGCACTGGGCATTATATTTATAGAATTTATCGGTATTCTGATACTGGAAGGCAGTTACAACTGGGAGGGAATTTTCCTGGTATTTCTGGTAGAAAAGGCAGCACTTTTCCTGATATTCTGCATCATACTGGCAAATCTCAATCAGTTGAAGCAGGGTGGTGAGAAGATTGCAGAGGGTGACTATGATTATCAGATGGACACCAGCCATATGCGTGGAGAATTTAAAAATTATGCAGAGCATCTGAATCAGATTGGAAGCGGAATGCAGACAGCACTGGATGAGCGGATGAAGAGCGAGCATTTTAAAACAGAGCTGATTACCAATGTATCCCATGACATTAAAACACCGCTTACTTCTATTATTAATTATGTGGATTTGCTGACCAAAGAGGATGTGGAAAATCCGAAGGTGCAGGAATACTTAGAAGTGCTGACACGACAGTCTGCCCGCCTGAAGAAATTGATTGAAGATCTGATTGAGGCATCCAAAGCTTCATCCGGAGTGCTGAAGGTGAACTGGGAGAAATGTGTACCGGAGGTATTGCTGACACAGGCAGCAGGCGAATATGAAGAACGGCTGGAACAAAAGAATCTGGAACTGGTGATTCATCATCCGCAGGAAGAGCTTGTTGTTCTGGCAGATGGAAGACATCTGTGGAGAGTTTTTGATAATCTGCTGAGCAATATTTATAAATATGCACAGCCGGGAACCAGAGTATATCTTGACCTGGAGCAGGATGAGAAAAATGTTTCCATCATATTCCGTAATGTTTCTAAGAATCCTTTGCATATGAGCGGAGAGGAATTACAGGAACGCTTTGTCCGGGGAGACAGCTCAAGAAATACGGAAGGAAGCGGACTTGGATTATCTATCGCACGGAGCCTGACAGAACTTATGAATGGAACGTTCGGGCTGCTTATCGATGGGGATTTCTTTAAAGTGACGCTGACATTTCCACATCATGTGGGAAATGAATCATAATTGAGAAAAAGTCTTAAGATACAATATAAAAATGATAATGACGGGTTGACAAGTCACAATGGGAATTTTAGAATACTACTTAGCTGAGGCAAGAGGTCTGCGGCGGGAAGCCTGCAGGCGAGAAGGAGACTAACTATTATGAAGAAAGAACCATTTGTGACAAAAGAACAGATTGAAGAAATTGTAAAAACATATCCGACACCGTTTCACCTTTATGATGAAAAAGGCATCCGTGAAAATGCAAAGGCAGTAAAAGAGGCGTTTGCATGGAATCCGGGATTTCGTGAGTATTTTGCAGTCAAGGCAACCCCGAACCCATTTATCTTAAATATTTTAAAAGAGTATGACTGCGGCTGCGACTGTGCATCCCAGACAGAGCTGATGTTAGCTGATTCCCAGGGATTTGACGGAAAGCATATTATGTTTTCTTCCAATGATACCCCTGCATATGAATATAAATTTGCAGACAAGATTGGCGCAATCATCAACCTGGATGACTTTACCCATATCGACTTCTTAGAGAAGACAATCGGTAAGATTCCGGAGACCATAAGCTGCAGATACAATCCGGGCGGAGTGTTCAAAATGAGCAACGGTATCATGGATAACCCGGGAGATGCAAAATACGGATTTACAACGGAGCAGTTATTTGAAGGTTTTAAGATTTTAAAAGAAAAAGGTGCAAAGAATTTTGGTATTCATGCATTCTTAGCAAGTAATACCGTAACCAACGAGTATTATCCGATGCTTGCAAAACAGCTTTTTGAAGTAGCTGTTAAATTAAAAGAAGAAGTAGGCTGCCATATCAGCTTTATCAACCTTTCCGGTGGAGTTGGTGTGAACTATACACCAGACCAGGAACCAAACGACATCCGTGTTATCGGCAAAGGCGTACACAAGGTTTATGATGAAATTTTAGTTCCGGCAGGTATGGGCGATGTAGCTATCTATACTGAGATGGGCCGTTTTATGTTAGCACCTTATGGATGCCTTGTGACGCAGGCAATTCATGAGAAACATACACACAAGGAATACATTGGTGTGGATGCCTGTGCAGTAAACCTGATGCGTCCTGCAATGTATGGTGCATATCATCACATTACCGTGCTGGGCAAGGACAACAGCGTATGCGACCACAAATATGATGTAACAGGTTCTCTTTGTGAGAACAATGATAAATTTGCCGTGGACCGTATGCTGCCGAAGATTGACATGGGCGATTATCTGGTAATTCATGATACCGGAGCACATGGTTATTCCATGGGTTATAACTACAATGGTAAATTAAAATCCGCTGAGTTACTTCTGAAGGAAGATGGCTCCGTACAGCTTATCCGTCGTGCAGAGACACCGAAGGATTATTTTGCAACATTTGACTGCTTTGACATTTTGAAAAATATGAAAAACCCGGAAAAATAAACTTGCAATCTATTAGAAAATATGATAAAATTTCATTTGTTCGGTTCGACGGAACCGAATAAATGCCGGCGTGTCGGAATGGCAGACGAGGCAGACTCAAAATCTGTTGTGGGCAACCACGTGCGGGTTCAAGTCCCGCTGCCGGCATTAATATTTTGGAAAAGAATCGACTACTGGTCGGTTCTTTTTTTACGCGAGTAGCGAGGAAATTGCAAAGCGTGTTTCCCATAGTTACGCGAATAGAAGGTAAGGAGAATCACATGGAACAGACCAATGACAGAACATTTTTAGAAACAGAACCGGTAGGAAAGCTGTTATTAAAGCTGGCATTGCCTACCGTTGCAGCCCAGTTGATTAATATGATGTATAACATAGTAGACCGTATGTATATCGGCCATATTCCGGGGGATGGTGCAATGGCACTGACCGGAGTCGGTGTATGCATGCCGCTGATTATGGTAGTATCTGCGTTTGCAGCACTGATTAGTAATGGTGGTGCACCACGGGCAACCATATTTATGGGAAAGGGAGAGAAGGACAAGGCGGAAAAAACGCTGGGGAACTGTTTTTGCACCCAGATTATTGTATCGCTGATACTGACTGCATTTCTGCTGGCGGGAAACAGAGGTTTTCTTCTGGCATTTGGAGCCAGCGAAAATACAATTTCTTTTGCTACTGATTATATGAATATTTATGCCATAGGAACGATTTTTGTGCAGTTGACTCTGGGGATGAATGCATTTATTACGGCGCAGGGATTTGCCAGAACCGGTATGCTGTCGGTACTGATTGGTGCAGTGATTAATATTGCACTGGATCCGGTATTTATCTTTGGCTTTGGCATGGGTGTAAAAGGAGCAGCACTGGCAACAGTTCTTTCCCAGGCATGTTCCTGTATCTGGGTGCTGGCTTTTTTATGTGGAAAGAAAACGCATCTTCGCTTGAAAGGAAAAAATATGATATTGCAGGCAAATATTATTTGGCCGAGTATTGCACTTGGAACAGCAATGTTTATTATGCAGGCAAGCGAGAGCGTGATTTCAGTCTGCTTTAATTCTTCGTTATTACGATATGGCGGAGATATGGCAGTAGGAGCCATGACCATATTAACCAGTGTCATGCAGTTTGCACTACTTCCGTTACAGGGATTGGGTCAGGGAGCGCAGCCGATTATCAGCTATAATTATGGAGCCAAAAGAGCAGACAGGGTAAAAGAAGCCTATTTCTTATTACTGAAAATTGATGTAGGATTTTCCTTTGCTTTGTGGGTACTGGTGATGGCATTTCCAAGAGCATTTGCAGCCATGTTTACCTCGGATGCGGCACTGATTGCATATACAGGAAATGCACTCCGGATTTATCTTATGGCAATTATGATATTCGGAATCCAGATGGCGTGTCAGATGGCATTTACATCACTGGGAAAAGCAGTATCTTCCATTATTGTAGCGGTCATGCGTAAATTCGTATTATTACTGCCACTTATTTATATTATGCCACACATTTTTACCGGCAATCAGGCAATGGCAGTTTATATGGCAGAGCCGGTAGCGGATGTGCTGGCGGTAAGCTTTACGTCTGTACTTTTCTATTTCCAGTTCCGCAAGGTGCTGCGTCAGATAGAAGGGTAGTGAGAAGTGAATGAAATTGCATAAATAGAAAAATGTAGAAAAGAGAGACAATGATGTCTCTCTTTTCTTTTACGATAATGTGAAATAAAAACAAAACTGGATGAGTGGCTGTGCTTTTGCGAGTAATAATAGTAAGATGAGAACTTCTGGATATAACATTTTTTTGCCTGCTTTTTTCATGATTATACCTCCTTTAATATGGTGAATATTAAACTCTCTTTTTTTTACAGCTTAATTATATTACCTCATAATTTATAGTCAATAAAACGGGATACAGCCGCATTTATCCTTTAATATTTATTCAAACGCTTAATGAAATATTTGCTAAACAAATATTTAATGGTTATTTGTTTAACTATCCTATAATATAGAATTATCAAATAAAAACGTTTTGCTAAACAAAGGAGGAACCTGTATGAGTATTGAAGAATTACAGAGCACATTAACTTTTTCAAATTTATGTGACTTAATTAAAAAAGAAATGCCATTGTCAATATTGTTGACTGACAATAACGGGAAAAAAGAAATCTTAAAACTTAATCAGGCTGAAATTGTTGGACTTATTCTGGGATTCAGGGATAAATATATGTATTCCATAATGCTTGATGATAAAGAGAGTTTCAGAAGTTTTCATCCAAGTTTAAGCCAGTACAAAAATGGAAAAACTCCAATTCCGATAGAAGTGCGGAATGCATACGGTGATGAATCCCAAAAAAACGAATTACATAAATATATAAAAGAAACTTTTATTGATAATATGGAAAATCCCGGTGCATTTAAGGAAGAACTGTGTGAACTCATTAATAATGTTCCGGATAACAGTTGGAAAAACACTCTTTTAGAGGAAAAAGATGTTACTGTATTGCTTAGTAAGGCATTAGGCATTACAATGAACGCTCGTCTACATATGCAATATTTAAAACAGGAAAATAAAAAGAAAAAGGAAAAGACTGTGCTCGCTTTTAATCAAAAAAATAAGAATAATTGTGATAAAATATCTCCGACACATTCTATTACAATTACAATAGCTGGCACAGAACTTCCAAATGACATTGTTTTTCATAATATAGATGATGCAATTTTATATTGCACAAAGAATAATTATCTTATTAACTATTTATTATCATTGTCATCTACGGCACATATCGTTTATGTGCAAAAATCAAATTATGAAATTCGTAAACTTACGTTGAAGGAATTTCCCGTGGCGCTTGACTTCCTTGAATTATATAAGAGTGAATTCAGACCAAAAAGTTTTTGGCCGGAATATAATATTTCTAAATTGTGTGAAGAGGGATTGAATTCTGGTATTTGGACTGCTTATGGTTGCTTTGATGGTGATAGATTAATTGGATATATCGATTATAAAATCACTTGGATTTCAGGAATAGAAATTGGTACAGAGTTAGTAGATCCGCAATATCGGGAACAGTCTATAGCAACTGCGTTGATAAATCTTATCCGCTTGCAATATTCTTTTTTGCCAACATTTTCCGGCACTTATGAAGAAAACGAAAATATGATAAAAACTTTTAAAGTAGCCGGATATAATGTCGATGTCAGCAAGGGACGTAATGGGTTAATAAAAGAACGCATAGATATAACACACCCGAACGAGGATGAATTTACAACAAATTCCATATATTTTATTGCAGAACCATTTTTGGATGGATATGCAAAATAAAAGTAAACTGCGTAGCAATTGAATAATTGGGAAATCCCACTTATTTCCCGAAATGAGTCATTATGAATATGTCTTCTGTTTCATTAACAGAAACGTATGAAATGGCTCATTTTTTATTTACGCGAGTAGCAAGAAAAATGCGTTTCGCATAGTTGATTTGGAAGTTTTGAAAGAGTACTTTTTCGTTGACAAAAAGTTATCACATATGATAACATTGAGATAGTTGTTGAGGTGAGAAATGGAGAAGAATAAGAGCAGGGAGCAGTCGACGCGTTCGGATGTGGTGCGTCAGTTGAAGGCGGTGCGCAAGGAACAGCATATTACCCAGGAAGTGCTTGCAGAGCGGGCAGGCACGAAGAAATCCAATATTTCCAGATTGGAGAGCGGAAGATATAATCCAAGTCTGGATTTTCTGGTGAAGGTAGCAGGCTGTCTGGGGAAGACCGTAGAGATTCAGATCATGGACAAATAGAAGGAGACAGGGTATTATTATGAAGAAGAACAAACCGAAGACCATGGGGAAAAATATTGACCGGGATGTGGAATTATGCAGAACTACCAATGCCAGAGTCAGCAGTCAGATGATGCGGACACTGGTAAGCCATGAGATTCCATTTACACAGAACTGGGTGAGAGTTCCATTTTATAAGAGAGTTGCTTATAATGGGGCGAAGGAAGTCTGCGTTATCAGCACACATTATAACCAGTATCAGCGGGCGAGAAGAGTATTAGATCATATGGAAGTGGTATATCGGGAACGCATGATTTTGCATGCGGTATAAGACAGGAGGAAAAAGAGATGGAGAGCTTAACAAAGCAGTTTCCGGATAAGGAGACCTTTGACAAATTCTTTGTAGAGAATTTCAAGACCATGACTTACGAAGATGTAAAAGAAGGCTTAGAGGAATTAGTCAAGGCAGAAGGATTAAATATATTTCAGGATGATTATGTGAAAAATGTACGGAAAGAGGATTTTAAAGAGCATCTTTCCAAGGGCGCACGATTTGAATTTGAAAATGCCATGACAGAAGCATTTTACGATAAGAATCCGGAAGTATATGAGGCGGCATTTGGACTTTACGAAGAAGTACCAAAGCAGGCAATGGCAATTACTGAGACTTTTCACCGCACGTATCAGGAGATATATGAAGAGAGTTTAAATTGTATGTTTGATGCAGTGATAGCTCCGTTGTTATAAGAAAAAATTTTTCGGATATTTGAATGTATAATCCACTTTTTTAGAATAGCAGATTCTGACTGTGATTCTAAGAAAGTGGATTTTTTCGTTGTCAGGCATTCATAAGAAAATGCTGGTGGCAGGTTTTGTAGGTGTAATTTGGAAAGCGTACTTCCTGACTTTAGAAAAATTTAATTTCAAAAAGTGAAAAGATTGTGCTACCATTACAATAAGCAGGTAACAGGTGATTGTGAAGGGGATAGATTTTGTCCTGAAAATATTACGGGATGCACAGAGGGATTATCTTTATTCGATATGAAATGCCAATCGTTCTTAGAATGCGTGTTTTTCTTGTTTGTAAACTGTCTTTCCGGTTGCTTTGGCGGAATAGCTGCACTGTCCGTCGAAGGCAGATGCCACATAATGCCTGCAAGGGACACTGGGAATTTCGATATTATATGTAATCGCATCTGGCAACCGGCACAAATTCACATCCTTGTTCAGTTGTGCCTCGCTGTGCATCCGTGCACCAGCGTTGCCTGTTGCCAGACGAAATTCCAAGTGTCCCTAAACAGCCCTTATCAGGCATCTGTATTTCGACGAACCGTGTAGCTCTTCTGACAAACATTGGAAAGACGGTTTTTATAACAACAAGGAAAACACGTATTTTAGAACCATGGCATTTCATAGCGGAAGATAATCCCCTGCGCATCAGCGTAATATAATTGGAACAAAGTTCGCTATCCCGTTTGCACAATCACCTGAATAACCAGAATAAAAGGAGGAAGCTATCAAATGGCATTTGTATCCTTTCAGAATGTAAGTAAAGTATATAAAACCGGAGAAGTTACGATAGAAGCATTACATGATGTGAATTTTGAAATAGAAAAGGGAGAATTCTGCGTTATCGTAGGAGCGTCCGGAGCAGGAAAGACAACAATATTAAATATATTGGGAGGAATGGATTATCTGACCACCGGAAAAGTATATCTGGATGGAGAAGAAGTCTCTGCATATAATAAGCGGCAGCTTACCAGTTACCGGAGATATGATGTGGGATTTGTATTCCAGTTTTATAATCTGGTGCAGAATCTTACAGCATTGGAAAATGTTGAACTTGCAGCACAGATTTGCAAGGAACCGTTAGATGCAGCAACAGTTTTAGATGAGGTGGGCTTAAGTGAACGGAAAGCCAATTTCCCTGCACAGCTATCCGGTGGAGAACAGCAGAGAGTGGCAATTGCAAGAGCACTGGCAAAGAATCCGAAGGTGCTGCTTTGTGATGAACCGACAGGCGCACTGGATTATAATACCGGAAAAGCCGTTTTAAAACTGCTGCAGAATACTTGCAGAAAACAGGGCAAAACCGTCATTGTAATTACACATAATCAGGCACTGACTGCAATGGCAGACCGTGTCATTACCGTAAAGAGCGGAACCATTCAAAAGATAGAGAAAAATGAACATATCGTGGATGTCGATGAGATTGAATGGTAGTCCATGTGGAAAAGAAAGGGTTTGAAATATGAAATCCATGATGAAGAGAAATACATTTCGTGAGATAAAGAAAAGCTTTGGAAGATATTTTGCTATCCTTGCCATTATTGCACTGGGTGTTGCATTTTTTTCCGGCCTTAAGATTACCCAGTCGGTCATGGTGCATTCTGCGGATGTCTATTTAAAGGATTTGCAATTCTATGATTATCGTCTGGTATCCACACTTGGCTTTACAGAAGAAAATGTAGAAGCACTGGCAGAAAAAGAAGATGTCCGGGCGGCGGAGAGTGCCATATCGGCAGAGGTTCTTTATAAGGATGCCGGAGAAAATGAGCGCGTTATCAAGATGCATTCCATCACAGAGAAAGTCAATAAATTGAAGCTGGTTGCCGGAGAAATGCCGCAGTCCGCTGATGAATGTGTGGTAGATTCCGCACTTTTTTCAGAGGATGCCATTGGAAGCAAGCTGGTTCTTTCGGAAAATAATACAACAGATGATTTAGATAAATTTGCATACAAAGAATATACGATTACCGGACTGGTACAGTCACCGTGCTATATCCAGTTTGAACGTGGCAATACATCCATTGGAAATGGCAGAATCAGCGGATTTGCCTATATATTAAAAGATGGATTTGCAGTAGATTATGACACAGAAATCTATATTAAATTTGATGAAGATTATGACATCTATTCCGATGAGTATGATTCCTATATGGACGCAAAGGAAGCAGACTGGGAGGCCTATACAAAGGAACAGGCAGATATCCGTTATGAAAAGATTGTAAAAGACGCACAGGACGAACTGGATGAGAAGAAGGAAGAGTTAGAGGAAAAGCGGGCAGAAGCGGAAGCGGAATTAGAATCGGCAAAGCAGCAGCTTACGGATGGAGAAACAGAGATCTCCGATGGAAAAAATCAGATTGCTTCTGCAAAGACCGAGCTTTCTGCTAAAGCATCGGAGCTGCAGTCCGGGAAGGATGCATTGTCTTCTAAGGCGGCAGAATTAGAGAGCGCATCGCAGCAGATTTCCGGGCAGGAAAGTGCACTGGCAGCAAAAAAGGCAGAGTATGAGCAGGGATTGAATGCTTATTTGGCAGCAAAGCAGCAGGTGACGGATCAGAGAAACAGCCTTGAGGCCGCAAAAGCGCAGTTGACGGAAAATACTCCGGGCTATGAAGAGATGCTGGCACAGATTGAGGCCGGTTTAACGGAGGTTGCCGGTGCAGAAGCAGAATTAAATGCAAAGAATGCGGAATTAGAAGCAGCTGCAGGTCAGCTTTCTTCTGCGGAAAGCCAGCTGGTAGCCGCAAAGCAGCAGATAGAAGATGGAAAAAATGCACTGGCAGCTGCCGAGGCAGAGATTACGGATGGGGAGAACCAGCTTGCGGCAGCAAAAGAACAGATAGAAGAAAAAGAAGATCAGCTTGAGGCTGCAGAAACAGAGCTGGCAGACGGCTTATTGCAGTATCAGGAGAATCAGAGTGAATTTGATGAGCAGATGCAGGATGCGGATGACCAGATAGCAGATGCACAGAGTAAGATAGATGAAATCGAGAAACCAGAGACTTATGTACTGGACCGGAATACCAATGTGGGTTATGTGTGCCTGAAAAATGATTCCGGTGTAGTAAAAGGAATTGCCAATGTATTTCCGGTATTCTTCTTTCTGGTGGCAGCGTTAATCTGCATGACGACCATGAATCGTATGGTAGAAGAACAGCGGACACAGATTGGAGTATTAAAGGCACTGGGTTTTAGTGAAGGAAAGATAATGGGAAAATATCTTTTCTATTCCGGCTCTGCAGCCATCAGCGGAACGTTAATCGGCTATGTGCTGGGAATCCATTTCTTCCCGTTAGTCATCATAACCGCCTATGGAATTGTCTATAAAATGGGTGGGATTTATTATGTGTCTGACCTGCCACTGGCACTGGTTTCACTTACCGTTGCAGTACTTTGCTCCGTTGGGACGACCTGGCTGTCCTGCCATAAAGAGTTAAAAGAAGTGGCGGCAGATTTGATGCGGCCGAAAGCACCAAAAGCCGGAAAACGTGTATTCTTAGAGCATGTACCATTTATCTGGAAGAGACTTAAATTCTTGCAGAAGGTATCCGTAAGAAATATTGTCCGCTATAAGAAGCGTTTCTTTATGATGGTAATCGGAATCAGCGGCTGTACGGCATTGTTGGTGATGGGCTTTGGTGTAAGGGATTCTGTAGTGGCAGTGGCAGACCAGCAGTATGAAGAAATCCAGCTTTACGACATCGGAGTTACATTAAAAGATGGAAAGATGCCGGGAGAGGCTGATCTTAAATCTTTAGATTCTGTATTGGAAAAGGAAAATGCAGCAGGCATGTATGCCATGGAAAAGACCATTGACCTGGTGACAGATAAAGGAACTAAGTCGATTCATATGGTGGCAGTGGAAAATCCGGATGAAGTAGGAGACTTTATTTCACTGCATACAAAGAAACAGGAGCCGATTGCTTATCCAAAAGAAGGAGAAGCAGTACTTTCGAAGAAAGTGGCAGAAACCTATGCAGTCAAAAAAGGCGATACGATTCTGCTGCGTGACAGTGACAACAATGAGATGCACTTAAAAGTCACCGGAATCTGTGAGAATCATATTTATAATTATGTATACATTGCACCGGAATCCTATGAAAAACAGATTGGGGATGTGGTATTTAAAAATGTGTATGTGAGACTGCCGGATGCGTCAGATATTCATGAAGTGAGTGCGGCACTGATGAAAGCAGATGGTGTGACGGCAGTAACCGTTAATTCCGATATGTTAAGCCGGATTTCACAGATGATGTCCTGTATGAATTATATTGTCATTATCATTATTATCTGTGCCGGAGCACTGGCATTTATCGTATTATATAATCTTAATAATATCAATATTACGGAACGGGTGAGGGAGATAGCTACCATTAAAGTATTAGGCTTCTATCCAAAGGAAACGGCATCTTATGTGTTTCGGGAGAATATGGTCTTAACTGCTATCGGCTGCGGACTGGGACTGATTTTAGGAAAATGGTTCCATCGTTTTGTAATGGGTGAGATACAGATTGATATGGTATCCTTTAATGTACAGATTAATGCAGTAAGTTATCTCTTTAGTGTTTTGCTGACGATGGGCTTTGCATGGATTGTAAACTGTATGATGACAGGCAAATTAGAACGTATCAACATGGCAGAATCCTTAAAATCAATAGACTAAAGCAGACTGTTTTTTTGCAATTTTTTTCTGGCAAACCGAAGGAGCGCAAGAAAGGATAAAAAAGTAGTCAGCAGTTCGCCTGCAAGCATGCCATAGAGGTAGCAGCGGATGCCATATGTTGGAATCAGTGCATAGATAAAGAAAATGCGTAAAGTGCAGCCGCTCATATTAATGTAGAACGCACGCCCCGGTTTCCCTAGACCGTGAAGAACGGAAGTAAGGGTGGTGGACAGATAGAGGAAAGGGCAGATCCAGCTTAATATGAGTATGAAACTGCCGGCTAATGTGTTCTGGAAAATGAATTGTCCAATCCATTTTCCGGTCAGAAGAAAACCGAAGGTACAGGAAAAGCCAAGAAGCAGACAATAAAACACCGTTTTTTTAATAGTAAGGCGGATTAAGTGAAAATCCTTTCTTGCATAGGCTTCTGAAATAGCAGGCATCAGCAGCACCGAGACAGAATTTACAAGGACATTGGGAAAAAGAATCATTGGCATTGCCATTCCGGTAAAAATGCCGAAGACGCTCAAGGCATCCTGATTGCTGTAGCCATATTTTTTTAAGCAGATGGGAATCAGAATGGCTTCGATACTGGAAAATAAGTGATATGCTACATGATTGGTGGTAAGGGGCAGCGCAAAGAGGGAAAGTTCCTTAAAAATTCTTTTTATATGCCTGCTGCACTTTTTGAAATGAAGGCAGCTTACGGAAAAGAGTGAAGAAGCCAGTTCACCGCAGACAATACCCCAGACAGCAATGGATGGCGTGATGGGATAACTTTTTTCCAGGCAGATAAGATAAAGTGTATAGACACTTAAGACCCGGACAACCTGCTCCATAAGCTGGCTTACGGATGGCACCAGAGTTTTCTTCTTCCCATAATAATAACCATTGATACAGGCATGGACACTGGCAGGAATCAGGCAGTAGGAAAGAATAACAAGGAGTGGAGCACAACGGGCTTCATCTAAAATATGAATGGCAATAAAATCAGAATAAGAAATCAGAATAACAGTAAGTGAGAGTGCAATTCCCACAGAAAGAACCAGACCGGCATAGAGGTAACTCATGCCGGTATTTTTATGGTCGGTTGCAGCAACAAAGCGGGAGACAGCGGTCTGGATGCCTGAGGAACTGAAGGCAATACAGAGGGCAAAAACCGGAAAAATAAGCTGATAAATTCCAAGACCTTCTGCACCAATTATGCGGGAGAGGAATATTCTATAGAAGAAACCGATTACTCTGCTGGAAAGTCCGGTCACAGTAAGCAGGAGAGTACCGGTAATCAGTGGATTTGAAATGGATTTCAACGGTTTCAATTGGAGCCTCCATGAAAAACCAGATTTGTCAAAAGTATATGATAAATCAGAGGCAGAAAGAACTATTCTCAGAGGGAAAGAAGCATGAAGAAAATGATTTATCTTGATAATGCAGCAACAACACCGACAGCACCGGAAGTAATCGAAGCAATGCTGCCCTTTTATGAGCGTCGTTATGGAAACCCATCTGCCCTGTATGATCTGGGGCAAAAAAGTCATGATGCCATAGAAGAAAGCCGGCAGATCATTGCGCAGAGCATCGGGGCGCAGCCGGAGGAAATATATTTCACAGCCGGAGGAAGTGAATCTGATAACTGGGCATTGAAATGTACCGCAGAAAGTATGGTTATGCGTGGTCGGCATATCATTACCACGAAAATAGAGCATCATGCCATTTTAAGAACCTGCGGATATCTGGAACAGAATGGTTATGAGATTACTTACCTTCCGGTAAATGACAAGGGAACGGTTTCCTTGGAGCAGGTGCGGCGGGCAATCCGGCCGGATACCATATTGATTTCTGTTATGATGGCAAATAATGAGATTGGTACCATAGAACCTATAGCAGGAATCGGTATGCTTGCCAGGAGATATGGAATCTGTTTTCATACGGATGCCGTACAGGCATATGGACATATTCCCATTGATGTCAACAGAATGAATATTGATATGATGAGTGCCAGCGCACATAAATTCAACGGACCTAAGGGAACCGGATTTTTATATGTGCGAAAGAAAAAGAGGATACCTCCTTTTATCCATGGAGGAGGCCAGGAAAGCGGTGTCCGGGCGGGAACTGAGAATGTGCCGGGAATTGTAGGCATGGGAAAAGCGGCAGCCATGGCAATGGAAAGCTTAAAAGAGCGGATGGAAATCGAGACAAGGATGCGGGATTACTTGATTTATTCAGTATTAAAGCAGGTGCCGAAGGTAAGGCTGAATGGGGAATGGAACAACCGCCTTCCGAATAATGTGGACTTTTGTTTTGATGAGTTAGAAGGTGGGAATCTTTTGGTTATGCTGGATATGGATGGAATCTGTGCATCGGCAGGTTCAGCGTGTTCTTCCGGAGAACATGAGCCATCCCATGTGTTAACAGCCATCGGTGTACCGCCGGAAATTGCAAGGGGAGCATTGCGGCTTACTTTAAATGAAAAAATTACGGCAGAGCAGATTGATTATGTGACTGCCTGCATCAAAAAGAATGTCACAATCCTAAGGGGACAGAAGGAAACCGTAAAATTCACTTGACGGATGCTGACAGTGTGGGTAAACTGTGAGTGCAGCTAAAAATTTGCCTGTAGGATAGGATTAAATATATGAAGGAAAAAGTAGTAGTTGGAATGTCCGGCGGAGTGGATTCTTCCGTTGCGGCATATCTTTTAAAGGAACAGGGCTATGATGTGATTGGTGTAACCATGCAGATCTGGCAGGATGAGGAAGAGACACAGCAGCAGGAAAATGGTGGCTGCTGTGGCCTCAGTGCCGTGGATGATGCCAGAAGAGTGGCTGACCGGTTGGAAATACCATATTATGTGATGAACTTTAAGCAGGAATTTAAACAGTATGTAATGGATTATTTTGTGGCAGAATATTTGGCAGGAAGAACGCCGAATCCATGTATTGCCTGTAACCGTTATGTGAAATGGGAGTCACTTCTTGCCAGAAGCTTAAGCATCGGAGCAGATTATATTGCAACCGGACATTATGCAAGAATTGCAAAATGTGACAACGGACGTTTCGCAGTGGCAAAATCTGTAACAGCAGCCAAGGATCAGACCTATGCATTATATAACCTGACACAGGAGCAGTTATCCCATACATTGATGCCGGTAGGTGCTTATCATAAAGATGAAATCCGCAAAATCGCAGAAGAGGTGGGACTTCCGGTGGCTCATAAGAGAGACAGTCAGGAAATCTGCTTTATCCCGGATAATGACTATGCAGGTTTTATTGACCGTGAGGTTGGAGATGCAGTTCCGGGAGAGGGAAACTTTGTGACAAAAGATGGTGAAATTATCGGACGGCACAAAGGAATTACCCACTATACCGTAGGACAGCGCCGTGGCTTGAATATACCATATGGCAAACGGATTTTTGTAACAGAGATCAGACCGGAAACCAATGAAGTAGTGGTAGGTTCGCCAGAGGATGTATTTACGGATACACTGGTTGCAGACCATGTCAATTATATGGGACTTACCGATTTTGATGGCAGACGTCTCTTAGGTAAAATCCGTTATGGACATGCAGGAGCCATGTGTACCGTGGAAAATATCGGAGAGGGCAGGATCCGCTGTCATTTTGAAGAACCGGTCCGTGCTGTGACACCGGGTCAGGCGGTGGTATTTTATGATGGGGAATTTGTCGCAGGCGGTGGAATCATTATAGGAAAATAGTGAATTGTGCACAAAAATGAAATGATAAAATTATATATTATATACGAAGTTTACATTCCGGACTTGACGTTTCTGATAAAATATAGTACATTTGTAATGTAATAAGCAGGGACGCAAACCGGATTGTTACTAGAGATAGGCAAGACTGGATTGCACTTTAAGATAATTGTTAGGTCGGATTATTTAGAGTGTAATGCAGCTTTTTTTATATCATAAACAGGTGAAACGTAATGCAGATTATCAAAGTAATTAACAATAATGTAATCAGTTCCGAGGACGATAAAGGTAAAGAAATCATCGTTATGGGAAAGGGCATAGGCTTCGGAAAGAAAGCCGGAGAAGAAATAGATGAGACAAAGATAGAAAAAGTATTCTCCCTTCCGGACGAAAGTACCAGCCAGTTCATGCAGGTGGTAAAGGACATGCCGTATGAATATATCCGGACAGCCGAGCTGGTTATCGCATATGCCAGAGAAACATTAGGTTATCATTTAAGTAAAAATATTTATGTGACATTAACAGACCACTTGGGATACGCCATAGAGAGAAAGCAGCAGGGCATCGTTGTTGCGAATGAGCTTTCCTGGGAGATGAAGAAATTCTACAATGCAGAATTTCAGGTGGGATTGAAAGCCTTAGATATTGTAAAACAGGAACTAGACGTGGAGCTGCCGGAGGATGAAGCTGGATTTATTGCGATGCATCTGGTAAATGCACAGATGGGCGGTCAGATGAATCAGTCCAGGAACATGCCGGCAATGATAAAGGATATACTCAATATAGTCAGATATACCTTTCAGGTGGAATTGGATGAAAAGAGCCTGTCCTATGAGCGTTTTGTAACGCATTTAAGATTCTTTGTACAGCGGGTAATCAGTCGGGAAGACAGTGAACGTAATGATGAAGAATTTGACCAGTTGATTGCGGATCGTTTCCCGCGTTCCTACGAATGTGCACAGAAGATAAAGAGTTACATGAAGAAGAAGCTTGATTATGAAGTCTCGGATGTAGAGATTTCCTATCTGGCAGTACACATTCATCGTGTGATTCACAGTATGAATAAGTAAATACCCTTTCGGCAAGGGATTGTTACGTTAAGACGGCAAAACCCAGACGAATAAGACTCATAGGAAGAGTTTTATTTGTTTGGGCTTTTTTAATTTACAGGAAATTGCTTTCCTGTAAATTAAAAAACGCTCCGCGAGGATGCACACTGCGGCGTATAAGGTAGATGTCGCAAGCGATCGCCGCAGGCGCGAGAATGTGCCAAGGCACATTCGTTGTTTTTAACAAAATGAATAAAACACAAGAGTGTTTTAGATAAAAATGAACATGCTATAAAAAATAAAAATGGAGGGATTGTTATGGCAAGTAAGTATGATGGACTGGCAAGAATTATTATCCAGAACGTAGGCGGCAGGGAGAATATCATAAGCCTTGCGCACTGTGTTACCAGACTTCGTTTTAAATTAAAAGACGAGTCCAAGGCTAACACCGAAGTATTAAAAGCAACGGAAGGAATTGTGACAGTAATGAAATCCGGCGGACAGTATCAGATAGTAATCGGAAATCATGTACCGGATGTCTATGATGTGGTTTGTGAACATGCACATCTGGCCGGAAACGGAGCTGTTTCCGAGGATGCAGAAGACAGCGGAGAGAAGATGGGGCTTGGTGCAAGACTCATTGATTTGATTTCCGGTGTATTCCAGCCATTCCTTGGTGTGCTTTGTGCAGCAGGTATTATCAAAGGTCTTTTGGCGCTGTGGTCTTTTATCGCAAGTCAGTCAGGAATTGATGTTACCACAAGCGGAGCATATCAGCTCTGGTATTCCATTGGAGACGGATTCTTCTATTTCCTGCCGATTATCTTAGGATATACTGCAGCAAAGAAATTTAAGATGAATGAATTTATCGGAATGGCACTTGGTATATCACTTACCTATCCGGCACTGGTTAATCTGACTTCAGGAGAACTGATAGGTTCCCTGTTTGCAGGAACTTCCTTTGAAATGAATTATTATACAACCTTTTTTGGAATTCCTGTTATTATGCCATCCAGTGGTTATACTTCTTCAGTAGTACCAATTGTTATTGCAGTGGCTTGTGCTGCCTGGCTGGAAAAGAGATTAAAGAAAGTAATTCCGGACGTTATTAAAACATTTATCGTTCCGGTTGTAACTTTGGCAGTAATGGTTCCACTTACCTATCTGGTAATCGGACCGGTATCTACTTTCCTTTGCAACATTATCGGTATTATTTTCGGAGCAATCTATAACCTTCCGGTTGTAGGAGGTCTTGTAGCAGGTATCTTAGTCGGAGCATTCTGGCAGGTACTGGTAATCTTCGGATTACATTGGGGACTTGTTCCACTGGCAATGATTAATTATGGAACTTTAGGATATGACTTCATCCTTTCTCCATATTTCGCAGCATCTTTTGCGCAGTCCATGGTTGTACTGGCAATTGTATTAAAGACAAAAGATAAGAAACTTAGAAATATTGCATTACCGGCGTTTATCTCAGGACTCTTTGGTGTAACAGAGCCATGTATTTATGGTATTACACTTCCAAAGAAAAAACCATTCGTAATTTCCTGTATTGCATCCGCTATTGGTGGTGGAATCATAGGATTTGCCGGAGTTAAAACTTATATGATGGGGGGTCTTGGATTCTTCGGACTTCCGGCATTCATCGATGGTGAGTCAAAGAGCGTTTACAGTTTGATCTGGGTATTAATCGGTATGGCAGTAGCTATGGTAGTTGCATTCGTAGCAACTTACATTACCTATCATGATGATGCTCCACAGAATGATGAAGCAAAAATAGAAAAGAAAGGCACAAAAACCGCAGCAAACCAGGTAATTGCATCTCCTCTTACCGGAGAAGTAAAAGCCTTGGAAGAAGTAGAAGATGAAGCATTTTCAAGCGGAGCATTAGGTCAGGGTGTTGCTATTCTCCCGTCCGAAGGCAAATTATATGCACCATGTGATGGCGAAGTAGTAACCTTCTTCCCAACCGGTCATGCCATTGGAATAGTATCCGATGGCGGAGCAGAAATCCTGATTCATGTGGGCATGGATACCGTGAAATTAGATGGAGAAGGATTTACACCGAAGGTAGCACAGGGAGCCAAAGTAAAGAAAGGTGACCTTTTATTGGAATTTGATATTGCAAAGATTACAGGAGCAGGATATTCCGTTCTGACTCCGGTTATCATCAGCAACACAGCAGATTACGCAGATGTAGTTCCGACAGATGCAAAGAAAGTTGCAGCGTTGGACGCATTGATTACCGTTTTATAAATTAGTTTTCCATAGTTTTTTATACCTAAGGGTGCGGGCTCTGATAAAGGGCTCGTGCTCTATCCAACAAAATCAGAAGCCTTATTGCAGGGCAGAATGAGAAAAGAAAAATATAAAAACAGAAATTATAAATTTTTACAAATAAAAATAATAAGAAGCAGGAGGAAAAAGCAATGAAGACATTTCGTAAAGATTTTCTCTGGGGCGGTGCAACCGCAGCCAATCAGTTTGAGGGAGCATGGGATGTAGATGGAAAAGGAGCATCTGTTTCTGATATGTGTACGAATGGTTCCCATACCGAGCCGAAAAAGGTAACAAGAACCATTCATCCGGAATATCTCTATCCGAGCCACGAAGCAATTGATTTCTATCATCATTACAAAGAGGATATTGCATTATTTGCAGAAATGGGATTTAAAGTATTCCGTTTATCCATTGCATGGACAAGAATTTTCCCGACCGGAATGGAGAATGAACCAAACGAAGCAGGACTGGCATTCTACGATAAAGTATTTGATGAGTGTTTAAAATATGGCATTGAGCCGCTGGTAACCATTTCCCATTATGAAATGCCATATGCACTGATTGAAAAATACAATGGCTGGGAAGCCAGAGAATGTATTGATTATTTTTTAAATTACTGCAAGGCAATTTTCGAAAGATATCAGGGCAAAGTAAAATACTGGCTGACCTTCAATGAAATCAATGGCGGAACCACACCGCTTGGCAACCTGCTTTCCCTTGGAACTGTAAAAGGCTATGAGGGAAAAATTACAGAGATTCCGGATGACCCGAAGGTTCGTTTCCAGGCATTGCATCATCAGTTTGTTGCCAGCGCAAAAGCAGTAAAATTAGCACATGAAAAATATCCAGAATATCTTATCGGTGATATGAATGTCTTTATGACCAAGTATCCATTTACCTGCAATCCGGAGGATGTGTTAGCAACACAGAAGGAAATGCGGATTATGAACTGGTTCTGTTCCGATGTGCAGGTAAGAGGAGAATATCCGGCGTATATGGAGCGGTATTTTGAAGAAAATAATATTCATGTTAAAATGGAACCGGGCGATGAAGAAATTCTGCGGGAAGGCTGTGTGGATTTCTATACCCTCAGCTATTATATGAGTAGTTGTGTATCGAAAGATCCAAATGGCGAGCAGACGGATGGAAACCTGATTGCCGGTCTTAAGAATCCATATCTTAAGGCAAGTGACTGGGGCTGGCAGATTGACCCACAGGGCTTACATTATTCCTTAAATGAAATTTATGACCGTTATCAGATTCCGGTTATGGTAGTAGAAAATGGCCTTGGTGCTTATGACAAATTAGAAGAAGATGGAAGCATTCAGGATGATTACCGTATCGACTATCTGCGGGATCATATCAAAGAGATGAAAGAAGCGGTAAAAGATGGCGTTGACCTGATGGGATATACACCATGGGGCTGCATTGATTTAGTAAGTGCATCCACCGGAGAAATGGCAAAGAGATATGGCTTCATCTATGTAGAAAAATATGATGATGGAACCGGAACTCTTGCAAGAAGAAAGAAAAAATCCTTCGACTGGTATAAAGAAGTAATTGCTTCAAATGGAGAAAACTTATAAAAGAAAGAAGGTATGGACTATGGAAAAGTTTAATGGAAAAAAGGTATTCAGCGGTATTGCAATTGGAAAGGTAAAACTCCTTTTAAAAGCTGAAAATCAGGTGGTAAGAAAGAGAATAGAAGACCCGGCAGCAGAGATTGCCCGCTATGAAGCAGCAAAGCAGACTGCAATTGAACAGCTCCACAAGCTTTACAAGAAAGCATTAAAAGAAGTGGGTGAAGTAAATGCACAGATTTTTGATGTGCATGCCATGATGTTAGAGGATGGAGATTATAATGATTCCGTTCACAATCTTATTGAGAGTCAGAGCGTAAATGCAGAGTATGCGGTAGGTGTTACCGGAGATAACTTTGCAGAAGTATTTGCAAATATGGATGACGAGTATTTCAAAGCCCGTTCCATTGATATGAAGGATATTTCTGAGCGTGTCATCAATGTATTATGTGGAAATGATATGGGAAGCGACCTTGGAGATGAGCCGGTTATTATCGTAGCAAAGGATTTAGCTCCGAGTGAAACCGTACAGATGGATAAAAGTAAGCTGCTGGCATTTGTAACACAGCTGGGCTCTACGAATTCACATACTGCAATTTTAGCAAGAACTATGGGCATCCCGGCACTGATTGGTGTGGAAATCAAGGAAGAGTGGAACGGAAAACAGGCAATTGTGGATGGCTATACCGGAACTCTTATCATTGAACCGGATGAAGCAACTTTGGCAGAATATAAGAAAAAAGCAGAAGAGGATGCAAAACAGAAGGAATTACTGCTGACTTTAAAGGGAAAAGAAAATGTGACAAAGAGTGGTCGGAAAATCAATCTGTATGCCAACATCGGAAATGTCTCTGACTTAGCGGCAGTACTTAAAAATGATGCCGGTGGAATCGGACTTTTCCGTAGTGAATTTCTTTATCTTGAAAAAGATACCTTCCCAACAGAAGAAGAACAGTTTGTAGCTTATAAGCAGGTCGCAGAGACCATGGCAGGAAAGAAGGTTATTATCCGAACCCTGGATATCGGAGCCGATAAGCAGGTGGACTATTTTAACCTCGACAAAGAAGACAATCCGGCAATGGGATATCGTGCCATCCGGATCTGCCTGACCCAGCCGGAAATTTTTAAGACCCAGCTTCGTGCTTTATTCCGCGCAAGCAATTACGGAAATATTGCAATTATGTATCCGATGATTATTTCGGTAGATGAAGTGCGTAAGATTAAAGCAATTTCAGAAGAAGTGAAAGAAGAACTTACAAAGGAAGGGATTCCTTTTGGAAATGTGGAGCAGGGTATCATGATTGAAACTCCTGCAGCAGCAGTAATGAGTGATGAACTGGCAAAAGAGGTTGATTTCTTCAGTATCGGAACCAACGACCTGACCCAGTATACACTGGCAATTGACCGTCAGAATGCAAAGCTTGACAGCTTCTATAATCCGCATCATGAAGCAGTGCTCCGGCTGATTCAGATGACCGTGGAAAATGCACACAAGGCAGGCATCTGGGCAGGAATATGTGGAGAACTTGGGGCAGATACAACTCTGACCCAGCGTTTCTTAGAGATGGGGGTAGATGAATTATCTGTTTCTCCTGGCTGTGTTCTTCCGGTTCGAAAAGCGATTCGGGACGCAGAATAATGAGCCGTAAACTGATTTTTTTGGATGTAGACGGAACCCTGGTGGATTTCACCATGCATATGCCGGAATCTGCCAGGGAAGCGTTAAGCATTGCCAGAAAGCGGGGACATCTGATTTCGTTATGTACCGGAAGAACTGTAACGAATGTGTATCCATGGCTTTTAGAGTTTGGATTTGATGCCATTGTGGCTTCGGCAGGTGCTTATGTGTCTGCAAATGATAAGGTAATTTACCATAGCGTTCTGGCAAATGATAAGGTGCAGGATATGGTAGAGGTGCTGAAGGAGCACGGTGCATGCTTTATGCTGCAGGGAATCAACGGACGTTATGTGGATGAAGAGAATGCAAAGAAAATGAGAGAACGCTGTATGCGGCTTGGACTTGATATTGACGGTGCTCTAAACGGATTGACGCTTGTTGAACATCCGGAACAGATGCCGGCTCTTGAAAGTGGAATGTATTTTGATGCCGATATTCCGGTGGATGTGATGCAGAAGGAAGTCGGAAATTATATCAAGATAACCGGAGCAAGCTTTGGCAAGGATCGTCAGATGTCCGGTGAAATGACGAAGATGGGAGTCAACAAGGCAACCGGAATGCAGCGGCTTATGGATGAGTTAAAGATAGGCAGGGAAGATACCATTGCTTTTGGTGATGGACCAAATGATGTGGAAATGCTGCAATTTGCAGGAACAGGAGTGGCAATGGGAAATGCGATTCCGGCAGTAAAACAGTATGCGGATATGGTTACAGATAAGATTGATGAAGACGGACTGTATCATGCATTCGAACGGCTGCATCTGCTGGGGTAGGATTTGAAGTAAAAACAATTTTCTTATGATAGAAAAAGGCGGCGTGGTTTGTCAACTTAGGAGACATGATAAGTGCCCTTTACTGTATTTATGTTGTTTCCGCAGTTGACGAACCGCGCCGTTACTTTTGCATACACAGGAAAAATCGCATGCCTGCATACAGATTTGATGAACACCGCAATAAGGTGAGAAATTCGTAAAGCGTGATTCCCATAGTTTACAACGGAAGAAAAGCCGGTTTTCTCTTTTCGAATACAGTAAAATACTGAAAGCCCGCGGCCTTTAAAATATCCGGTACTTTTGCAAAATCAAATGCAACATGCTCCGGTTTGTGGGCATCGGCACCGATGGTAATGATTTCGCCGCCTAATTCGTGATAACGTTTTATAATATCTTCCGTTGGATTTGGATGTCCCAGACCATATTTGAAACCACCGGTATTGATTTCAATTCCTTTTCCCATATCAATGAGCTTTTCTAAAATCGCATCAATGACATCGGCATATTTCTGATAAGAATATTTAAGGTTCCGGTTTGGACCGTAGCGTACCACATAATCGATATGTCCATATACATCAAAATGATCAAATACCGCAAGATTTTCCAGGATAGATTCAAAATATTCCTGGTAAGCCTGCTGTTCGGTTTTTCCTTCAAAAAAGCGGGAGTAGTAAGGGTCTTTGCCGTGGATTACATGGGAAGAGCCGATGACAAAATCAAAGTCATATCGGCTTATCAGTTCCTGATGTTTCGCTGCAAGATGAGGCTGCAATCCAAGCTCAATGCCGGTCAGCACTTTTATTTTATCTTTGTATTGCTGGCCCAGCTTCTGGATAGTTGGGAAGTAGACCGGAGTGTCTAAGATAAATTCCGGTTCATCCTCCGGATGTTCTTTTGGATAATCATAATCCATATGGTCGGTAATGCAGATTCCGCCAAGTCCTAGTTCGATAGAGGCTTTAATCATGGATTCTGGTGAGGTCTCACTGTCGGTAGAAAAAGCAGTGTGCATATGTGTGTCCCAAAGCATAGTGTACTCCTTTCTGTGGGGTGTATGGCGGGTAAGGTTGTGCAGGTAGGGGAACTGGATGAGAAAGCTTCTTCCCAAAAGCACCGGAACGTTTGTATGTAAGAAGCCGGCACTTCAACCTGCAGTATTTTTCTTTCTTTTATAATAAGCAGTCTTTCCAATGTTTGACAGTATACTGCATTTTGTCTGCCGGCGTGCGGATACCGTGAACAGCGTCTGTTAGGAATTCTTAGAGTCCCTTCAGACAAAGTGTGGTATCCGCTGCTGGCAGACAAAAGCAGTATCCGGTCAAAGCAGCCGGAAAGACAGCCTAATTTCAAGAAAAATACTGCCCGTGAAGTGCTGCGGATTCTCACATCATAACCGCTCCAGTGTTTTCGGGAAGAAGCTTTCCTATTCCTTTCCCCTACATATTGCACAAACCTTACCCGGTGTTTACACATTTCTACTAAGAAAAATGTTACATTTTCACAAGTATAGTAAAATCTTTGTATATAATACACAGAATACTATAATAGAAATTTGACAATCTGTCAAAAGACAGTATGAAAAATGGAAAAGCTATTGTAACATTTGTTTGAAAATGAGAAAGAAGAAATAAAAATAGTGAAAAAATTAACAAAGTGATGGGAACTACTTGAACTTTCGACAAAAATTGGTTAGAATAATACCAGATTGGGTACAATCCCAAATAAAGATATTTTATATTAAATTTCTAGGAGGAATTAATAATGGCAGTAAGAGTAGCAATTAATGGATTCGGCCGTATTGGTCGTCTGGCATTCAGACAGATGTTTGGTGCTGAAGGATACGAAGTAGTAGCAATCAACGATTTAACAAGCCCTAAAATGTTAGCACACTTGTTAAAATATGATTCTTCTCAGGGTAAATATGAGCATGCTGATGAAGTATCCTGCACAGATGATTCTATCATCGTATGTGGAAAAGAAATCAAAATCTATGCATTCCCAGATGCAAACAACTGCCCATGGGGTGAATTAAAAGTTGACGTTGTATTAGAGTGTTCAGGTTTCTATACAAGCAAAGAAAAAGCACAGGCACACATCAATGCAGGTGCTCGTAAAGTTGTTATTTCTGCTCCAGCAGGTAATGACCTTCCTACAATCGTATACAACACAAACCATGAGACATTAAAAGCATCTGATACAATCATTTCAGCAGCTTCTTGTACAACAAACTGCTTAGCACCTATGGCTGATGCATTAAATAAATATGCTCCAATCCAGTCTGGTATCATGGTAACAATCCATGCTTACACAGGTGATCAGATGACTCTTGATGGACCACAGAGAAAAGGTGATTTAAGAAGATCTCGTGCAGCAGCAGTTAACATCGTTCCAAACAGCACTGGTGCAGCAAAAGCTATCGGACTTGTTATCCCAGAACTGAACGGAAAATTAATCGGATCTGCTCAGCGTGTTCCAACCCCTACAGGATCTACAACAATCTTAACAGCAGTTGTTAAGAAAGCTGGCGTTACAAAAGAAGATATCAATGCAGCTATGAAAGCAGCAGCTAACGAGTCCTTCGGATACAATGAAGACGAAATCGTATCTTCTGATATCGTTGGAATGAGATTCGGTTCTCTGTTCGATGCAACACAGACCATGGTTAACCAGGTATCTGATGATCTGTACGAAGTACAGGTTGTTTCTTGGTATGATAACGAGAACAGCTACACATCTCAGATGGTTCGTACAATCAAATACTTCAGCGAGTTAGCATAATTTACGAGAGAAACCCGCAAAGCGTGTTTCCCGTAGTTTAACGAACAATCACTGCACGGTAGACTACTTTTTTAAGCGACAGGCTGCCAGAGTGCAGATAAGACTCAGGAAAAGGGTCCGGTCTTTTAGGACCGGGCTCTTTCTTGCTATTAGAAATAAAATTTAAAGGAGACTACTTAATATGTCATTAAATAAAAAATCTATAGATGATATTAATGTAAAAGGACTTCGCGTTCTTTGCAGATGTGATTTCAACGTACCATTAAAAGAAGGAAAGATTACAGACGAGAACCGTCTGGTTGCAGCACTTCCTACAATCAAGAAATTAATCGCTGATGGTGGAAAGGTTATCCTTTGCTCCCATTTAGGAAAAGTAAAAACAGAAGAAGACAAACAGACCAAAACTCTTGCACCAGTAGCAGCAAGACTTACAGAGTTATTAGGACAGGAAGTTAAATTCGTTGTTGACCCTGAAGTTGTTGGTGAGAACGTAAGAGCAGCAGTAGCAGCTATGAACGATGGCGATGTTATCTTACTTGAGAATACACGTTTCAGACCAGAAGAGACAAAGAACGGAGAAGCTTTCTCTAAAGACCTTGCTTCTATCTGTGATGTATTTGTAAATGATGCATTCGGAACAGCTCACAGAGCACATTGTTCTAACGTAGGTGTTGCACAGTTAGTTGACACTGCAGTAGTTGGATACTTAATGCAGAAAGAAATCGACTTCCTTGGAAATGCAGTAGAGAATCCGGTAAGACCATTCGTTGCAATTCTTGGTGGTGCAAAAGTTGCTGATAAATTAAATGTAATCAACAACTTACTTGAGAAATGTGATACCTTAATCATCGGTGGTGGTATGGCTTACACATTCTTAAAAGCAAAAGGATATGAAATCGGAATCTCTTTAGTAGATGATACTAAGATCGATTATTGTAAAGAAATGATGGCAAAGGCAGAGAAACTTGGAAAGAAACTTCTTCTTCCGGTAGATGCTGTAACAATCAAAGATTTCCCAAATCCTATCGATGCTCCAGTTGAAGTAGAAACTTATGATGCAGACAAGATGCCGGCAGACAGAGAAGGCTGTGATATCGGACCTAAGACACAGACACTTTTCGCAGATGCTGTTAAGACTGCTAAGACTGTTGTTTGGAACGGACCTATGGGTGTATTCGAGAACCCAACTCTTGCAGCAGGTACTATTGCTGTAGCAAAAGCTTTAGCTGATACAGATGCAACAACCATCATCGGTGGTGGAGATTCTGCAGCAGCAGTTAACCAGCTTGGATTCGGTGACAAAATGAGCCATATCTCAACAGGTGGTGGAGCATCCTTAGAGTTCTTAGAGGGTAAAGAGCTTCCAGGCGTTGCAGCAGCAAATGATAAATAAGTAATCAAAGCACATGCCTGTATGCAGGCAAAAGCTTATATATTTAAGAAAGAAGGACATTTTAAAATGGCAAGAAAAAAAATTATTGCCGGCAACTGGAAAATGAACAAAACTCCTAGCGAGGCAGTTGCGCTGGTAAATGAATTAAAACCATTAGTAGCAAACGAAGACGTAGATGTAGTATTCTGCGTACCAGCAATTGATATTATTCCAGCAATGGAAGCAGCAAAAGGTTCTAACATCTGCATCGGTGCAGAAAACATGTATTTTGAAGAGAGCGGAGCATACACAGGAGAAATCTCTCCGGCAATGCTTACAGACGCTGGCGTAAAATACGTTGTATTAGGACATTCTGAGAGAAGAGAATACTTCGCAGAGACAGATGAGACTGTAAATAAGAAAGTATTAAAAGCTTTCGAACATGGTATTACACCAATCATCTGCTGTGGAGAGACTTTAACACAGAGAAAACAGGGTATCTACCTTGACTGGATCCGTATGCAGATTAAGATTGCATTCCAGAACGTAACAGCAGAGCAGGCTGCAACAGCAGTTATTGCTTACGAGCCAATCTGGGCAATCGGAACCGGTGAAACAGCTACTTCTGATCAGGCAGAAGAAGTTTGTGGCGCAATCCGTGCCTGCATCCGTGAAGTATATGATGAAGCAACAGCTGAGTCTATCCGTATCCAGTACGGTGGATCTGTAAATGCAGGAAATGCAGCAGAGCTGTTCGCAAAAGCTGATATCGATGGTGGTCTGGTAGGAGGAGCTTCCTTAAAGGCTGACTTCGGAAAAATTGTAAATTACAATAAATAAGCTTTTCGGAAAATAGAATATTTTCATAAGAAACGTCACGAAATGCATTATGGCATTGGTAAAATTTACCGGTGAAATGCATTTGGTGGCGTTTTTTTGTTCCCCGAAAAGAACAAACGAAAACTGATTCACCCATTGACATAGTAGGCGAATGGGTATATGATGCGAATGAACCAGAAAAGGAGGAATGCAGAGCATGATTTCAACTAAAGGAAGGTATGCATTAAAGGTTATGGTCGAGCTGGCGGAGCATGATGCGGAAGAATATATTCCGTTAAAAGGAATTGCCGAGAAACTGAATATTTCCCAGAAATATTTAGAGAGTATTTCGGCCATTCTTTCCAAGGGACATATGATAGAAGGAGTCAGCGGCAAGAAGGGCGGTTATCGTCTGAATCGGAAACCGGAAGAATACAGGGTTGGTGATATCCTGCGGCTGACAGAAGGAACGCTTGCACCGGTATCCTGCTTAAGAGAAGACCAGGAGCCATGTGAAAAATCAGATTCCTGCTGTACACTTCCAATCTGGAAGGGACTGGCAGATTTGATAGATAAATATTTTGATGAAATGACGCTGGCGGATGTTCTGCAGTCGAAGCAGGAAGCGGAGAAGAAAGCAGCGAAGAAGAAACAATAGATGCAGGAGGAAGAAAAATGAGCAAAGAATTACTTTTAGAGGTTAAAAATCTGAATGTCAGTGTAGAAGAAAAACATATTTTACATGACGTAAATCTTGAAATAGGAAGACATGAGACACACGTACTGATGGGACCAAACGGAACCGGTAAATCCACACTGGGTTATACACTGGTTGGTAATCCACGTTATCAGGTAGAGAGCGGAGAAATCTTTTTCCAGGGAAAAAATATTACCGGAGAGCCGGTGAATGAACGCGCAAAGAGCGGCATGTTCTTATCTTTCCAGAACCCACTGGAAGTACCGGGCGTTACCTTAAGTTCCTTTATCCGTAGTGCATTGGAACAGAAGACTGGAAAGAGAGTCCGTTTCTATGATTTTAAGAAAGAACTGGCAGAGAAAATGGAACTTTTACAGATGGATCCGTCTTATGCAGAACGTGATTTGAATGTAGGATTTTCCGGCGGCGAAAAAAAGAAAGCTGAAATTTTACAGATGTTGATGTTAAAGCCGGAGCTTGCGATTCTGGATGAAACCGATTCCGGACTGGATGTAGATGCAGTAAGAACCGTATCAAAGGGAATCGAAGAATACCAGAAGAGCAGTAAGGGAAGCCTTTTGATTATTACACACAGCACCAAGATTTTAGAGGCATTACACGTAGATTTCACGCACATCATGGTGGAAGGACACATTGTTAAGACCGCAGATGCATCCCTGATTGATGAAGTAAACGAGAATGGTTTTGCAAAATACGAGTAAGGAGTGTAAGGAATGGAAGAGAAAAGCTATGTAGAAGATATCGACAGAAGCATATATGATATCCGGGATGATGAGAAGGATGCTTATAAGCTGAAAGAAGGTCTTACTCCTGAAATCGTAGAGCAGATATCAAAAGAGAAAAATGACCCCGTCTGGATGCAGAATTTCCGTTTACAGTCTTTACAGATTTACAATGAAATGGAAGTGCCAGACTGGGGACCATCGATTGAAGGACTGGATATGGAGCATATCGTAACCTATGTCCGCCCAAACACAAGGATGAAGGGAAAATGGTCTGAGGTGCCAAAGGACATTAAAGATACCTTTGAACGTCTTGGAATTCCACAGGCAGAGAGAAAGTCACTGGCAGGTGTTGGCGCACAGTATGATTCCGAACTGGTTTATCATAATGTAAGAGAAGAAGTTGCCGCACAGGGCGTTATTTATACGGATTTGGAAAGTGCAATGCATGGTGAATATGCAGATATGATACAGAAGCACTTTATGAAGCTGGTAAAACCAAATGACCACAAATTTGCAGCATTGCACGGTGCAGTCTGGTCCGGCGGTTCTTTCGTTTATGTGCCAAAGGGTGTGGGCGTAGAGATTCCGCTGCAGTCCTATTTCCGACTGAATGCAAAAGGTGCCGGACAGTTTGAACACACATTGATTATCGTAGATGAGGGAGCATCTCTTCATTTCATCGAAGGATGTTCTGCACCAAAATATAATGTGGCCAATCTGCATGCAGGATGCGTGGAATTGTATGTTGGCAAGAATGCAAAACTTCGTTATTCCACCATCGAGAACTGGTCAAAGAATATGTATAACTTAAATACCAAGCGGGCACTGGTAGAAGAGGGCGGAACCATTGAATGGGTATCCGGTTCCTTCGGTTCCCATGTATCTTATCTGTATCCGATGAGTGTCTTAAAAGGAAAGGGTGCCCGCATGGAATTTACCGGTGTAACTTTTGCAGGAAAAGGACAGAACCTTGATACCGGAGCCAAAGTGGTACACTGCGCACCGGACACCAGCTCCTATATGAATACCCGTTCCATTTCCAAGGATGGTGGTATCAGTACTTTCCGTAGTTCCGTTGTGGTAACGAAGGAAGCGAAAGGCACGAAGTCAGCAGTATCCTGTCAGTCTCTGATGTTAGATTCTGAGTCCCGTTCCGATACCATTCCGGCAATGGACATCCGTACCAAGGATGCTAATGTGGGACATGAAGCCCAGATTGGAAGCATCAGTGATGAAGCAATTTTTTATCTTATGTCAAGAGGCATGAGCGAAGAGGACGCAAGAGCCTGCATCGTCAGCGGATTTGCGGATAATGTTTCCAAGGAACTGCCTTTAGAGTACGCACTGGAAATGAACAATTTGATTCGCCTTGAGATGAAGGGCAGCATAGGATAGCAGAAGGGATGTGGAAAGAGCATGGAACAAAATGTAAGTATGAAAATCAATGAATTGCCTTCTCCTACCTGGAACTGGCTGAAGGTAAATGAAACTCCGATAAAATGGAGCAATAAGATAGAACCTTGTGAGATTGCAGCAGAGGGAGATGTAGTAGCTACTGAAACAGAGCAGCTTTCGGACATTGAAACCGGTGCCGGAAGAGAAGCAGATGCAATCTTTACAACAGAAAATACTGCAAAATATCAGATTCTTGCAGATAATGCAGGACAGGATAAAACCGTAAGACTGCACATTTCCGGCAAAAAAGATGCACATACGGCAGGCTGTGTAGAGATAGTTGCAAAAGAAAACAGTACACTTACTGTTGTGATGGACAGCCGTGTGGCTCCGGATGCCACAAAAGAGGAAGACAGTACCGCAGAAGCATCTCTGGCAGTCCGTGTCAGAATGAAAGTCGAGAGCGGTGCATCTGTAAGATTAGTTCAGGTTCAGATGCCGCAGGAGCATGAGACTTTATTAAGTGATATAGGCGGCAATTTAATTGGCGAAGGAGCAAAGGTGGAATATATCCAGTTGTTCCTTGGAAAAGGAAATCTCTATTCCGGATGCCGCATGGATTTGAATGGAAAAGAAAGTAATTTTGCCACAGAGACCGGATATCTTGGTCAGGCACAGCAGATTTTAGACTATAATATGGTAGCCAATCATTTTGGCGAGAAAACCATGAGCTATATTAATTCTGACGGAGCTCTTCGCGGACAGGCACATAAGGTTTTCCGCGGAACCATTGATTTCAAACGTGGTTCCTCCGGCGCAGAAGGACAGGAAGAGGAAAGCGTACTTCTGCTGGGTGATGATGTGGAAAATAAGACCATTCCGCTGATTTTATGTGCACAGGAAGACGTAAAAGGAAATCACGGAGCAACCATTGGAGAATTAGATGAAGATACCATGTTCTATTTTGGGGCAAGAGGTATTGATAAGGAAGCTGCAGAACGTATTGTGACAGGTGCAAAATTGGAGCATATCTGTGATTTGATGAAGGATGAAGTAACAGAAAAAATTGCGAAGGAAGCGCTGGAAGAGGTGATTTAGGATGTACGATTTTAAGAAGGATTTTCCTCTTTTTAAAGACCGGGATGTCATCTATCTTGACAATGCGGCAACCGCACAGAAGCCGGCATGCGTCATTGAGGCGGAAAAGGAATTTTATGAAAAACATAATGCCAATCCGCTGCGTGGATTCTATCCTTTGAGCCTGGAAGCAACCGATGCCTATGAGGCAGCGAGAAAAACAGTTCAGCAGTTTATCCATGCTGCATCTGAGACAGAAATTATATTTACCAGAAATACCACAGAGAGCCTGAATTTAGTAGCGTACAGCTATGGCTTAAATAATCTTTGTCCGGAGGACGAAATTGTGGTTTCCATTATGGAACATCACAGCAATATGCTGCCGTGGCAGATGGTGGCAAGACAGACCGGCGCAAAGCTTATTTATCTGGAATGTGAAAAGGACGGTAGTTTAAGCGAAGCAAAGCTAGACGAAGCTTTCTCCGATAAAACAAGACTGGTGGCAATCACACAGGTGTCCAATGTGCTGGGACGTCCAACACCGGTAGAGGAAATTGTGCGAAGAGCAAGAAAGAGCAATGCGGTAGTCGTGCTGGATGCCGCCCAGAGCTCCCCACATATGCCGATTGATGTGCAGAAGCTGGATGTGGATTTTCTGGCATTTTCCGGTCACAAGTTAATGGGACCGATGGGAATCGGTGTCTTATATGGAAAGAAAAAACTTTTAAAGGCAATGCCGCCATTCCTTACCGGAGGAGAAATGATAGATTCTGTAACAAGAGACGGTGCAAAATATGCAGAGCTTCCGCACAAGTTTGAGGCAGGAACCGTCAATGCAGCAGGCGCAGTGGGACTGGCTGCCGCCATTGATTATATTAATAAAATCGGTTTTGAAACCATGCAGGAGCGTGAACTTGCACTTACGAAAAAAGCCTTGGAAGGACTGAAAGCAATTCCGAAGGTTCATGTGCTGGGTTCGGAACTGGCAGAAGAACATACCGGAATCCTGACATTTACCATTGAAGACGTGCATCCGCATGATGTCAGTGCGGTATTGGAATCCGACGGTGTGGCTGTCCGTGCAGGACATCATTGTGCACAGCCGCTGTTAGAGTATCTGGGCGTCCGCTCCGCTACAAGAGCAAGCCTGATGTTTTACAATACAGAAGAAGAAGTCGATGCGCTGGTGAAAAGCGTAGCAGGAGTCAGAAGGAGAATGGGATATGGAGAGTAGAAGTTTTTATAATGAAATCCTTACCGAACACAATATTCACCCGGAGTTCAAGCATGACCTTCCAGATGCCGACCTGGTGTTGGAAGGCGTGAATCCAAACTGCGGGGATGACATTTTTTTAAAATTAAAATTAGATGGTGATGAAATCGTAGACGGTGCATTTGTAGGAGATGGCTGTGCTATTTCCCAGGCATCTGCCGATATTATGCTGGGCATGATTGTCGGAAAGAAGAAAGAGGAAGCGCTGCATTTAGGAGAATTATTCTTAAAAATGATAAAAGGAGAAGCTTCGGATGAAGAAATCGACGAGCTGGAAGAAGCTTCGGCATTAAAGGATATTTCCCATATGCCGGCAAGAGTAAAGTGCGCCGTATTAGGCTGGCATACCTTAGAAGAAATGTTAAATGATGAGGTTTGATATAAAAGAAGTGTGATTCTGATATACGGCAAACTATCTGTGCAGGTCATTCGCCGGCAAGCCTTGTAAGGGCTGTTAGGGGTACTTGGAATTTCCTATATAAAGTTAGCAACGCAGGCACAGGGATGTGTCTGCGAGGTGCATTTGAGCATGGATGTGAATATGCACCGGTTGCGGGAAGAAAAGGCGTATAGTGGAAATTCCCAGTACCCCTTTCTGCCCTTATGTGGTCTTGCCGACGAATGATTCGCACGGATAGTTTATCCGATAACAGAATACGCTATTTGCCTAAAATAAGGATTGTTAGAAAAAGAAAGATAGTGTATAATGTTATCGGCAATAAAGCAGGACACAAGAGACGAAAGAGGAGTTGAGCGAGGATACCGATTTGAGAAGAAAAGCTTTGCAGATGGCAGGGATAGGAATATTGTTGTTTGGAATGGTTTGCAGTGGATGTGACAGGAAAGCGCAGGTAAATGCAGAACCGGAAAGCAGCGAGAAAATAGAATATGCAGTGACGGAAACAGAAGAAGTCTCTACAGAGACGAAGAAGCTGGTGATAGAAGATTTGGATGATGCATACGAAGCACTGCTGGATTCCTGCAGCAAAGAATTTATCGGGGATTATCGGATTGACGAAAGTTTCTTAAACTGGGTTTATGCCAATTACGGAAAAGAAGCAGTATTAAATATTGCACAGGAGTCTCAGGAAGACCAGAATGTAAATGTCTGGTACGAAGAGACCGGAAATTCCATACATGTGCTGTGGCTTCTTTATTGTCAGGACACCGGCATGAATGAAGAGGATTTGCAGCAGGTTTACTGGAAGACATGCAGCTCTGAGGATGAGATTGTGCTGGATTTTACCGGCGATATTAATTTTGCAGAAGGCTGGGGCACAACGGAACACATGGATGGACAGCCAAATGGAATCAATGACTGCTTTTCCAAAGATTTATTGCAGGAAATGAATAATGCAGACATTATGATGATAAACAATGAGTTCACCTACAGTACAAGAGGGGAACCTTTAGCTGGCAAGGATTATACTTTCCGGGCAGATCCAAAGCGTGTCTACTTGTTAGAAACATTTGGAACAGATATTGTCAGTCTTGCCAATAATCATGTCTATGACTATGGCGAAGCTGCATTGATTGATACCATAGATACACTGGAAGAGGCAGGAATTCCATATGTAGGAGCAGGAAAAGATTTAAAGGATGCCATGCGTCCGGTATATTTTGTGGCAAATGGAAAGAAAATAGCAATTGTATCAGCTACACAGATTGAACGCTCTTTAAATTATACGAAGGAAGCAACTGAGACGACACCGGGCGTGTTAAAGACCTTAAATCCGGACAAGTTTCTGAAAGTAATAGAAGAAGCAAGAGACAACAGCGATTATGTGATTGCTTTTGTACACTGGGGAACAGAAGGAAATAACTATTTTGGTTCCGACCAGGTGGCTCTTGCAAAACAGTTTGTGGAAGCCGGTGTGGATGTCATTATCGGCGGACATACCCATTGCCTGCAGGGCATGGAATATATGGATGGCGTGCCGATTATCTACAGTCTTGGCAATTTCTGGTTTTCGGCGTCAACATTAGATACCGGCTTATCCCAGGTAATCATCCGGGATGAAGGAACTATTGATTTTCGGTTTCTGCCGTGTATACAGAAGAATTACAAGACCTCACTGGTGACAGATGAAAGTGAGAAAAGACGTATTTTTGATTTTATGGAATCCCTTTCCGTGGGAATTACCATAGATGATGATGGTTATGTGACAGCAACGGAGTAATCCGTTTCAATAGAAGATTTTAAAGAAAAGAGGAAAAAACATGAGTAAAAAACCAACCGTATTGATGATTTTAGATGGTTTTGGTCTGAATGACAAAACTGAGGGTAATGCAGTAGCCCAGGCAAACAAGCCAAACATTGATGCACTGATGAAAGATTATCCATGGGTAAAGGGAAATGCCAGCGGACTTGCCGTAGGACTTCCGGATGGACAGATGGGTAACTCCGAAGTAGGACATATGAACATGGGTGCAGGAAGAATTGTATACCAGGAATTAACCAGAATTACCAAAGAAATCGAAGATGGAGATTTCTTTAAAAACGAAGTATTGCTTGCCGGCATGAAAAATGTAAAAGACAACGGTTCTGCACTTCATTTATATGGATTATTATCCGATGGTGGAGTTCACAGCCACATTACACATTTGTTTGGACTTCTGGAAATGGCAAAAAAAGAAGGCTTAGACAAAGTATATGTACACTGCTTCTTAGACGGCCGTGATACCGCACCTACTTCCGGAAAAGGATTTATCGAAGAGCTGGAAGCAAAAATGAAAGAAATCGGTGTTGGTGAAATCGCAACCATCAACGGACGTTACTATGCAATGGACCGTGACAACCGTTGGGATCGTGTAGAAAAAGCATATAAAGCAATTACAGAAGGTGTTGGCGAGACAGCAGACAGCGCTGTTGCAGCAATTGATGCATCTTATGCAAAAGATGTAACAGACGAGTTCGTAGTTCCGACTGTAATTATGAAAAATGGTGCTCCAACTGCAACCGTACAGGATAACGATACCATTATCTTCTTTAACTTCCGCCCTGACCGTGCAAGAGAGATTACCAGAGCATTCTGTGCAGATGAGTTCGACGGATTTGACAGAGGCGCAAGAAAGAACGTAACTTATGTATGTTTCACAGAATACGATGGAACCATTCCAAACAAAACCGTTGCATTCCACAAGGTAGAACTTACCAATACATTTGGACAGTTCCTTGCAGACAATGGCAAGACTCAGGCAAGAATCGCTGAGACTGAGAAATATGCTCATGTAACCTTCTTCTTCAACGGCGGTGTAGAGGAGCCAAACAAAGGTGAAGAAAGAATTCTGGTAAAATCTCCAAAGGTAGCAACCTATGATTTGAAACCGGAAATGAGTGCATACGAAGTATGTGATAAATTAGTAGATGCCATCAAATCTGAAAAATATGATGTAATCATAATCAATTTTGCTAACCCGGATATGGTTGGACATACCGGAGTTCAGGCTGCAGCAATCAAGGCAGTAGAAGCAGTTGATGAGTGCGTAGGCAAAGCTGTTGCAGCATTAAAAGAGGTTGACGGACAGATGTTCATCTGCGCAGACCACGGAAATGCAGAGCAGTTAATCGATTATGAAACAGGCGAACCATTTACAGCACATACTACCAATCCGGTACCATTCATTCTGGTAAATGCAGACCCTGCATACGGTTTAAGAGAGGGTGGATGTCTTGCAGATATCGCTCCTACATTAATCGAGCTGATGGGAATGGAACAGCCAAAAGAAATGACAGGGAAATCTTTGTTAATCAAAAAATAAGACCGTAAGGGCGAAATACTAACTACGAGAAACACGCTTTGCGAGTTTCTCAAGTTATCGCGGTGCTCGCCAAAATCTGCTGAGAAAAGAAGCTCGCTCAGGCGAGCCTGGCTCCTTCTTTTCTCACAGATTTTTTCTCGCTACTCGCGTAAATAAAAAGATTCTGTATCTCAAGTGTAAGGTACAGAATCTTTTGCTATAGATAAGTATTTTCCGGCACATATATTAATAATACTTATAAATAGAAAATATTAGACAAAAAAACTAATAAATTTCGCTCATTTTTCTATATGGGGCAAAAGGCGCACTTCGCCCAAATTCATTGACTTTCTAAAAGGCACTGTATTATAATTTTCCAGTAGTGTTTTTTATCACAACAAAAATTTGCGAAAGCATAAAATGGAGGACAAAAGCAGTATGCAGGAATTTAAACCATTTAAAGAAGGAAAAGTAAGAGAAGTATATGATAATGGAGAAAGCCTTATCATTGTTGCAACAGACAGAATTTCAGCGTTTGACCATATTTTAAAGAACAAGGTTACCAATAAGGGCGCAATTCTGACACAGATGTCCAGATTCTGGTTCGATTTTACAAAGGATATCGTGCCAAACCATATGCTTTCCGTTGATGTAAAAGATATGCCGGAATTTTTCCAGAATGAGAAATATGATGGCAACAGCATGATGTGCAAGAAACTGGAAATGATTCCAATCGAATGTATTGTTCGTGGATATATTACCGGAAGTGGCTGGGCAAGCTACAAAGAGAACGGAACCGTCTGCGGAATCAAATTACCGGAAGGACTTGTAGAATCCGATAAATTACCTGAGCCGATTTACACACCAAGTACCAAAGCTGAGATTGGTGACCATGACGAGAATATTTCTTTTGAACAGAGTATTGACGTATTAGAGAAAGCATTCCCGGGCAAGGGTGCTGAGTACGCAGAAAAGATTAAAGAATATACCATCGCACTTTACAAGAAATGTGCGGAATATGCATTAAGCAAAGGAATCATCATTGCAGATACCAAGTTTGAATTTGGTCTCGATGAGAATGGAAATGTAGTTTTAGGTGATGAGATGCTGACACCGGACAGCTCCCGTTTCTGGCCATTAGAAGGATATAAACCGGGACAGGGACAGCCTTCTTATGACAAACAGTTTGTAAGAGACTGGTTAAAAGCAAATCCAGACAGTGATTATCTCCTTCCGGATGAAGTAATCGAGAAGACAATTGAGAAATACGAAGAAGCATTTGAATTACTGACCGGTAAGAAATTTGCTTAAAAATATAGTCAGGAGAACCCTATGAATAACAATGAATTAAAGGAAAGCCCATGGGACGGACTGCATGAAGAATGTGGCGTCTTCGGCATGTATGATTTTGACGGAAATGATGTGGCTTCCAGTATTTATTATGGTCTGTTTGCATTACAGCACAGAGGACAGGAGAGCTGTGGTATTGCAGTAAGTGAGACAAACGGACCGAAGGGAAAAGTTACTTCCTATAAAGATATGGGACTGGTAAACGAAGTATTTACCGGAAAACAGTTAGAAGCAATGAAAGGTGATATCGGAGTCGGTCATGTCCGCTATTCCACCGCAGGTTCCTCCACCCGTGAGAATGCACAGCCGCTGGTATTGAATTATGTAAAAGGTACGCTGGCATTGGCACACAACGGAAACCTCATCAATGCGAAGGAGCTTCGCAAAGATTTGGAATATACCGGAGCAATTTTCCAGACCACCATTGATTCTGAGGTAATTGCTTACCACATTGCAAGAGAGCGTCTGAATTCCAAGACAGCCGAGGAAGCAGTACGCAGAGCCTGCCAGAAGTTAAAAGGAGCTTATGCTCTGGTTGTAGCCAGCCCTCGTAAGCTGATTGGCGCAAGAGACCCATATGGCTTCAAACCCCTTGTAATCGGAAAACGTGACAATGCTTATATCATTACTTCTGAGACCTGTGCCTTGGAGACCATTGATGCGGAGTATGTCAGAGACGTATTGCCGGGAGAAGTGGTAACAATTTCACCGGAAGGCGGCATTCAGTCTGATATGACTATGTGTCTTCCAAAAGAACAGGAAGCACGTTGTATTTTTGAATACATATATTTTGCGAGACCGGACAGCCATATTGACGGGGTCAGCGTTTATGCATCCCGTATCCAGGCAGGACGTTTCCTTGCAATGGATTCACCGGTAGATGCAGACCTGGTAGTAGGAGTACCGGAGTCAGGAAATGCAGCAGCTCAGGGTTATGCCCTGCAGTCCGGAATTCCATATGGAACTGCTTTTGTAAAAAATGGTTATGTGGGACGAACCTTCATCAAACCGAAGCAGAGCAGCAGAGAATCCAGCGTAAGAGTAAAATTAAATGTACTTGCAGAATCAGTCCGTGGCAAGCGTGTTATTATGATTGACGATTCCATCGTGCGTGGAACCACATCTGACCGTATTGTAAATATGTTAAAAGAAGCTGGTGCCACAGAAGTGCATGTAAGAATCAGTTCTCCGCCATTCTTATGGCCATGTTATTTTGGAACAGATATTCCGGAACGGGAGCAGCTGATCGCATATAACCGCACCATAGAAGATATTCGCAAAATCATCGGAGCAGATTCATTAGGTTATTTAAAGATAGAGCGTTTAGAGCAGCTGGTTGGAGGGCTTCCAATCTGTAAAGGATGCTTTACTGGAAAATATCCAATGGAGCCGCCAAAAGAGGATATCCGTGGTGACTATGAGCGATAAGCAGACTGGCACAGCGGCTAATTCTTATAGCCGTACCGGCTGTCATGCTTGCATGAACCAGCCGGTATGGCTGTAAGGATTGTACGGTGCACGAAGGTGCAACGGACAACGAGGAAGCGAAGCTTCCGAGTGGAGCGAAACTTTTGAGTGGAGCTGAGTCTGCAATTATGAATATAAAAAATAAAAAGGAGCACACATATGAGTACTGATAGATATAACAGTCCATTATCTGAGCGTTATGCAAGCAAGGAAATGCAGTATATTTTTTCTCCGGACATGAAATTCCGTACCTGGAGAAGACTCTGGATTGCATTAGCAGAGACCGAGAAAGAACTGGGACTTGATATTACCCAGGAACAGATTGATGAATTAAAAGCACACAAGGATGACATCAACTATGATGTGGCAAAGGCAAGAGAAAAAGAAGTCCGTCATGATGTTATGTCCCATGTATATGCTTACGGCGTACAGTGTCCGAAAGCAAAAGGAATCATCCATTTAGGAGCAACCTCCTGCTACGTTGGAGATAATACTGATATCATCATTATGTCAGAGGCATTAAAACTGGTTCGTAAGAAATTAGTAAATGTCATTGCAGAACTGGCAAAATTTGCAGATAAATATAAGAATCAGCCGACACTGGCATTTACCCATTTCCAGCCGGCACAGCCTACAACCGTAGGAAAACGTGCAACACTGTGGTGCCAGGAATTCATTATGGATTTGGAAGACCTAGATTATGTCTTAGGCAGCCTGAAACTTTTAGGTTCCAAGGGAACCACAGGAACACAGGCAAGCTTTCAGGAGCTTTTTGACGGAGATCAGGAAACCATCGATAAGATTGATCCGATGATTGCACAGAAAATGGGCTTCAAGGAGTGCTATGCAGTATCCGGACAGACTTATTCCAGAAAAGTAGATACCAGAGTTGCCAACATTTTAGCAGGCATCGCAGCAAGTGCACATAAGATGTCCAATGACATCCGCCTTCTGCAGCACCTGAAAGAAGTGGAAGAACCGTTTGAGAAGAGCCAGATTGGTTCCTCTGCAATGGCATATAAGAGAAATCCAATGCGTAGTGAACGTATTGCATCCCTTTCCCGCTATGTCATGATTGATGCATTAAACCCGGCAATTACATCCGCAACCCAGTGGTTTGAGAGAACTCTTGATGACTCTGCAAACAAGCGTCTTTCCATTCCGGAAGGCTTCCTTGCAATCGACGGAATCTTAGACCTTTGCTTAAATGTAGTAGACGGACTTGTTGTATATGAAAAAGTTATTTACAAACACATGATGAGCGAGCTTCCATTTATGGCAACCGAAAATATTATGATGGATGCTGTAAAAGCTGGTGGTGACCGTCAGGAATTACATGAGAAGATTCGTGTACTTTCCATGGAAGCAGGCAAAAATGTAAAACAGGAGGGTAAAGAGAACAATCTTCTTGAGCTGATTGCAGCAGAACCTGCATTCCATACAACCTTAGAAGAGTTGAAGCAGAATATGGACCCTGCAAAATATGTGGGAAGAGCACCAATTCAGGTAGATGCCTTCTTAAAGAATGTGGTACAGCCGATTTTGGATGACAACAAAGAGATTCTTGGTATGACAGCCGAGATTAACGTATAATCGAATTATTTCGAAAGAATAAAAAATCTTCTTTTGGAGATACTGAACTATTAATTCAGAATATTTTCAAAAGGAGATTTTTTTATGGCTGTAAAAATGACGATTACACGAATTCATGCAAGAGAAATATTAGATTCCAGAGGAAATCCCACAATAGAAACAGAAGTAACTGTGGAGACGGAGACAACCGGAAAGAAGTCGACTGCCCGGGCGGCAGCACCTTCCGGAGCCAGCACCGGAGAATTTGAAGCCATTGAATTAAGAGACGGCGGCGAGCGTTATGGTGGAAATGGTGTGCAGCAGGCGGTAGAAAATGTAAATACAAGAATTGCAAAAGCACTGATAGGCAGAAACGTATTGCGGCAGGAAAATTTAGATGCGCTGATGCTGGAACTGGATGGAACAGAAAATAAAGGAAAGCTTGGTGCCAATGCAATCTTAAGTGTGTCCTTAGCTTGTGCCAAAGCAGCAGCAAAAGCATTGCAGATGCCGCTTTACCGCTATGTGGGCGGCGTAAATGCAGTAACAATTCCGGTGCCGATGATGAATATTTTAAATGGCGGTGCACATTCCGATAACAATCTGGATGTTCAGGAATTTATGATACTTCCAATTGGTGCTGACAGCATTACCGAAGGAATCCGCTGGTGTGCAGAAGTCTATCATCATTTGAAAAAATTATTAAAGAACCGTGGGTTGTCTGTGGCAGTGGGAGATGAAGGCGGTTTTGCCCCAAACATTGCAAATGAGGAAGAAGCCATCCAGCTTATCATGGAAGCCATTACCAAAGCAGGGTACAGCTGTGGCAGAGGCAAACAGTTTATGATTTCTCTGGATGCGGCTGCCAGCGAATGGAAAGGTAATGCACCGGGAGAATATTATCTGCCAAAATCCGGCAAACGTTATACCACGGATGAACTGATTGTGCACTGGGAAAAGATGCTTCGCCGTTTTCCGATTTATTCCATTGAAGACCCGCTGGACGAAGAGGATTGGGATGGCTGGAAACGTCTGACAGAAAAAGTGGGAGATAAAGTGATTCTGGTAGGCGATGATTTATTTGTCACGAATCCGGTGCGCCTGAATAAAGGAATTTCCATGGGATGCGGTAATGCGATTCTGATTAAGCCAAACCAGATTGGAACTCTCTCAGAAACTATGGAAGCCATCCGCATGGCAAAAGAACATGGCTATGAGACCATCATGTCCCACCGGAGCGGCGAGACAGAGGATACGACTATAGCGGATTTGTCAGTAGGGCTTGGCAGTGACCTGATTAAAACCGGAGCACCGTGCCGTGGCGAGCGGACGGCAAAATATAATCGTCTGATTCGGATCGAAGAATCGTAATAGATTTCAGCAAAAATTTCAATACAAATGCGAAATAAGTGGTTGTAATTTGTCCTTGTGTATGATATACTGTCAAAGTTACGAGTATTATAAATCCACAGGAGGTGTCATTCGTGGCAGTTTTAAAAACGGTTTTAACAGTTGTATTTATTATTATATCTATCGCATTGACAGTAATTATTCTTCTTCAGGAAGGTAAGTCTGCAGGACTTGGAGCAATCAGCGGAGCAGCTGATACTTATTGGGGCAAGAATAAAGGTCGTTCTATGGAAGGAATGTTGGTAAAGGTAACCAGAGTACTGGTAATCTTATTCCTGTTAATTTCCATCGTACTGAATATTGGAAGTTTCTAAGAACCAAAGAGCTGTCGTGTGAACGACAGCTTTTTTTACTTTACAGGAATTGCTTTCCTGTAAAGTAAAAAAGCTCCGCGAGGATGCACACTGCGGTGTATAAGGTAGATGCCGCAGGCGACCGCCGCAAGTGACCGCCGCAGGCGCAAGAAAAGTGTAAAGCAGTTTCTTGAAGTTATGTGAGCAGCAAGAAAAAATAGGAAAGAAAAGAATGGATAGAGAAGCACTGGAAAAAAGAAAGAAAATTGTATATGAGTTTATCTGTGATGACTTATATGTCCCGATGAAAGCCAAAGAGATTGCAATGATTCTGCAGGTATCCAAAGAGCAGCGGGAAGAGCTGCATGCGGTTTTGGATGCTTTGCTGGAAGAAGGCAAGGTAGAGCTGACCCAGAAGGGCAAATATGTAAAGGCTTCCGGAAGATTCTTAACCGGTGTTTATACCGGAAACAGCAGAGGATTTGGCTTTGTGACGGTAGAGGGCGAAGAGGAAGATATCTATATCCCGGAGGAGAATACCAACGGAGCCATGCATATGGACACCGTATCTGTTGCAGTAAATCCGCAGAAGACCGGAAAACGCCGGGAAGGCAGAATTATAAAAATTATATCCAGAGGTCTGCATCAGATTGTCGGAACTTATCAGAGCAGTAAGAACTTCGGATTTGTGGTGCCGGATAACCAGAAGCTGGCGCAGGATATTTTTATTCCAATCGAACGCTCCAAAGGAGCAGTAGATGGACACAAAGTTGTCGTTGAGATCACTGATTATGGTAAAAACGGTAAGAAACCGGAAGGAAAAATTGTTGAAATACTTGGTCATATCAATGACCCGGGAACAGATATTTTATCCATTGTAAGAGGTTTTGACCTGCCGACAGAATTTGCACCGAAGATTATGAAACAGGTGGAAAATGTAGCCAAAGAAGTCAGTGAGGCTGATATGGCAGGCAGGGAAGATTTGCGGGACTGGCAGATGGTGACAATTGATGGAGAAGACTCCAAAGATTTGGATGATGCGGTATCCCTTACCATGGATGGAGAAAATTATATTCTGGGCGTTCACATTGCAGATGTGTCCAATTATGTGCAGGAGCACAGCGCATTGGATGTAGAGGCACTGAACCGCGGAACCAGTGTATATCTCGTTGACCGCGTGATTCCGATGCTGCCGCATGCATTGTCCAATGGAATCTGTTCCCTTAATGCAGGAGAGAACCGGCTGGCATTGAGCTGCATCATGACCATTAACCAGAAGGGCAAGGTCATTGACCATAAAATTGTAGAGTCTGTGGTAAAAATTGACCGCAGAATGACTTATACAGCAGTAAAAGAAATTTTAGAAGACCATAACGAAGAAACAATTGCAGAGTATCGGGAACTGGTTCCGATGTTTGAAAAAATGGGAGAGCTGGCAGCACTGCTTCGTAAGAATCGTATGAAACGCGGCTCGATTGATTTTGATTTCCCGGAAACGAAAATCCTTCTGGATAAAAATGGAAGACCATTGGAAATCAAGCCATATGACAGAAATACAGCTACGAAATTAATTGAAGATTTCATGCTGATTGCTAATGAGACGGTGGCACAGGAATTTTTCTGGCAGGAGATACCGTTTCTCTATCGTACCCATGAGACACCGGACGAAGAAAAAATCCGAAAACTTGCAACACTAATTGGAAATTTCGGATATACACTGCATATCAGCCAGGAGGAAATTCACCCGAAGGAATTGCAGAAGCTGTTAGGAAAAATCGAAGGAACACCGGAGGAAGCATTAATCAGCCGGCTGACCCTCCGTTCCATGAAACAGGCAAAATATACCACAGAAAACACCGGACATTTCGGACTGGCAGCAAGCTGTTATTGCCATTTTACTTCACCAATCCGTCGTTATCCGGATTTGCAGATACACCGCATTATCAAGGAAACATTGCGGGGCAGGATGAATCATAAGCGGATGACACATTACGAAACGATTCTGCCGGAAGTAGCCAAACATTCCAGCGAGACAGAACGCCGGGCAGATGAGGCAGAGCGCGAGACGGAGAAACTGAAAAAAGCACAGTATATGGCAGAGCATATTGGAGAAGTTTATGAAGGCGTTATTTCCGGTGTGGCATCTTATGGCATGTATGTCGAGCTGCCAAATACGGTAGAGGGTCTTGTGCATGTAACCAGTCTTACCGATGATTACTATCAGTATTTTGAAGACACTTTTGAACTGGTGGGCGAAGTAACGAACCGCCATTATAAGCTGGGACAGAAAGTATATATCCGGGTAATCGGTGTGGATGAGATTGTAAGAACCATCGATTTTGAATTGGCAGAGGCAACAGGAACAGGAGAAATGAAGAATGGGAAAAGAATCGATTAAGATGATTGCCAATAATAAGAAGGCAAGACATGATTATTTCTTGGAAGAACTTTATGAGGCAGGAATCAGCCTGCATGGAACAGAAGTAAAATCACTCCGTATGGGAAAATGCAGTATCAAGGAGTCTTTCATACACATTGAACATGGGGAAGTCATCATATATGGTATGCATATCAGCCCATATGAAAAGGGAAACATTTTTAACCGTGATCCGCTTCGTCCGAAGAAGCTTCTGATGCACAAAAACGAGATTCGTAAATTAGAGCAGAAGATTAAGGAAAAAGGTTATACCATTGTTCCGGTGGAAGTATATTTCAAGGGAAGTCTGGTAAAAGTCCAGATTGCGCTTGCAAAAGGTAAGAAGCTTTATGATAAGCGGAATGATATTGCAAAGAAAGATATGCGCCGTGAAGCAGAGCGGGATTTCAAAGTAAGAAATCTTGGTTAATAGGCGGATAAAAATTGTCAGTTAATGGCAATACAAACAGTGGTTCTATCTTTGCCTCTTGCAGGAATAGCGGAGGCAGGTTATAATAGAATAAATATATAAGGGCTAGTAAAGGTTTCGACAGGGATTATGAAGCTGGAGAAGCGAGCCGCAGGGTGATGCGTTAAATTCCAAACTTAAAATTAAACGCTAACGATAATAAATTAGCTTACGCTGCCTAATGGCAGCAGTCTGACCTAGAGCACTCACACTTTAGGACCCAGGCTTCGACTATGTGAGAAACGACACGGGCAAAGCTTTGAACCCGTGGGCGTATGATGAAGCTACTGAAACAGTTACGGTGTTCATACCGGAATTGCAGAGGGAATGTCAAATTATGAACTACGCTCGTAGAAGGACAGGGGATTGGTTTTTGGACACGGGTTCGACTCCCGTCTAGTCCACTAAAGCTGAACAAGTCGAACTCTGTATATGATATTATCGTATACAGGAATATGTTTGGTTTGGTGTATCGAAGAAAATAAAAGTAACGGCATTGTATGGTTGCGAAAGTGATATATAATGCCGTTATTTTTAAGATATAATGCGGATTTGAATTTGACAAATCGAAATTTATAAAGGAGAATATTGATGAAGCTATTTTTATGTTCGCACTTTTCAAGTGTGGGAAGTCTGATAAAGGAAGAAATTGAAAATAAGAAAGTCGCATTTATTCCAACAGCTTCACTGCGTGAAGGCTACACCGGTTATGTCGGCTCGGCTCGAAAATTATTCAAAAAGT